>Ga0126337_10000688_pt1 | contig 18287 bp, 19 predicted proteins | sample DipCmetagenome_FD_92527 | JGI IMG/M metagenome (GOLD analysis project Ga0126337, IMG submission 92527) | Coral microbial communities from La Bocana,Puerto Morelos, Mexico - Diploria C A metagenome | ecosystem: Host-associated > Invertebrates > Cnidaria > Coral | place: La Bocana,Puerto Morelos... | reverse complement strand
TGTTCCGATCAAAGCATGTATATGAAGGAACCTGTGTTTGCATGATTGATTCATGTAGCATGAAGAACATGTGGGTACATTGATAGTTCATTATCAATGAAATATTTTGAATTCCATGTGCAAATGTGCATGGGTTGATCGGAGGACAACGCAGCGCTGTCGATTGCCACAAAACGTATATACTTTAGATACATAGCAGACGAAGACGGTGCGGTTCACATACAAAACGAAGCGTTGTCGATTGCATTAAATAATTTCAAGCCCGTCGAGGAATGCGGAAACAAATAGGTAACATTGCATGCGTGCATCTTCGAAGCAAGTTCTATATATGCAGTTCACGCACGCATACCTGTGCAGCAAGGTAACTTAACTGCAACGTGCGTATGGCCACGGTACAGCTGCAGTACCAAAACTCAAGCAGCAGTTCACTCATGCAGGGCCGCAAGGAGCAAAAGTGTAGACAAACGTGTGGCAAAGCAGTGGATGCTGTACAAAGTCTTTTTTACAGTTCTATCATTGCGCTGTTCTCTTTCTCCCTTTCATTTTAGAGAATGACGCATGAACCACAGAAGTTCCCAAAAGAAACGTCGACTGCCAAGGGCATGCTATGAAAATAGCATGCCCTTGACATGTTTGAGAATATGATAAGTTCTGTGTCTACAAATATAACTGAACATATAAATATATATGTATGTAAATATATATGTAAATATTTGTTTAACGCATTTCCGTTTTGTAAGGGGAAAAACCGTGTTCCCATGCATGGTTGTTTTTCCCACGGCAGATTTGCCATGTCATGTGTTTGTGAAACTATGCCATGTTTTTGCTTTTGCACATGCAACCCCAAAAAAAAGGAACATGGGCTTTCCAGTTTTCCATCCAAAAAAATCCCCAAAGCGTGTTATGTAATGGAAACTCTTCACGCCATGTTTTCTCTGAATGAAGGTTCAATTGGTGGTCATGTGTGAAAATACGTGACGAATGTAAAACAAAAAACCAGAAAACACAAAGGTGAACCACCATTGTTTGGGAATCAGACCCTTTCATGGAAAAAACGCCAAAACCTTCCAACCAAGTGAATTTACTGCATTGCCAAAAAACACGAGCCATGGACTGGCCACAAGTCGGGAAACCCAATTTTCCTTTCCATCGCTAACCCCGTGAGTCTCGCCAACGCAGCGAAAGGAAAATGAGGTATCTCTCAAAGATACGCGTCATCATGGAAGTGGCGTGACATTTCACACCAATTCTCTTGATATACCCCAAAAAACTTTCATCCGCAAAACAAGACATGACCTTTCTGGGGTTCAGTCGGGTCCTAGCAAGTTGAGCGGACATGTGATCTGCACTATGGTGTTTTGGCCTCAATTTGAAAAGCCTCCAAGATTTCCTTTCACATTCGCACGCTAGATGTTGCCAAGCAATCAAATGAAGTTCGAATGATGAACTGATTTCCTGCAGCAGGGAGCAAAACTATTTATTGGATGGTCCCATTTCAAAATGTTTGGATCGATCAGTCACAAACAAATGTTTTTCTTAAAATCGACATCGAAGAACAAATGATAAGAACATTAGAACGTTCAAACTCCTCAGCTTCTTCTTCCGATAGCAATATGTCAGCGTGGTCCATCACCATCACAGCATGATGAAAGTGCCAAAGACAGGTGGCTATCAGCCGCAGCATGTTGTCCTGGGAGGTCCCCGTACTGGAATGACTTCTAACTTGTTTATTTTGTAACTTGTTTATTTCTTGGGGTTGTTGGTGAATTTCAACTATATAGAAACAAAAAAAGGCACATTCGCGAGGTTCCCCCCAAGAAAAAAGTGGAACATCAAACATACAAGAAACTTCAACATAAGAATACTGTCCCGATTGTTTTACAACAGTCTTCAGGTGTTGAGTTTGACAACTCTACAGCCTTTGTTGCAAAGAACCACGCAGATGCTTTCATAAAAGCTGCTTTGAAGGCAGAACCCAGTTCAGGATATTCAGACTTCTTTTCCAGGCCAGTATTACTTGGCGTGAAGGTTTTGAAACCAAGAATCAGCCTTAGATGATGGGAGGTTAGATAAAGAAACAAATTCCAGAAGGAAACCTTTATGGGTGATCCGTGGATAAGGAGGTACCCTAAATACACTATTATTCTTTTCACATCCCGTAATGGCTAAAACCCAGAAAAATAACAAAACAAAGTATCCATCAATTGACTCGCACCTTTTCTAATTTTTTGGGGTTCCATATATGAAGAAAAAAAACATAGCGAACAACCAAATGCCATGGGAAGATTCTTTTGTTGCCGGCTTTTGGATTTAAGCTCCGATGAAAAGGATCGCAATTTGTTTGTTAGGGACCCTTCTCCGTAATGGCCATTTCGCACCCAGAACCCCAAAGCACTCGCATATAAGTCCCTGCATGTTCCCAAGTACAATACATGCATCGGATCGTGAAAGCACGTCCCAAGGTGCCATCCGTCGATGATCCTCCATGGCGATAGAGGACTGTCATTGTTGATGTAGTCCGTGTGGCCTGAGCAGTTAGGATATGGATTGGGATCAATATGGCTGACTCAAGTCATTCACCATTTGAAACTTTGGAAAAACAACTTAGAGTCGAACTAATGGTTGTCAGTCGGTAAGCTGCAGATTGGTAAAAGTTCTTGTAGGATAGAGCGCTACTCCAGTTTTTATGTTCCTTTTGTGCGTGGCAAGCCTCGCAAATAAAAGAATGCAAATAGCTTCTGGGAAACATGTGAGCCTCCTTTCGACCTTTACCGTCGGCCCGGAAAGCAAAATAACAGGCTCTATAGGCACCTCCAGCAAGGGGTTTACCTTTCTGGCAACTACGATGTCCACTGGGTAAAGCTTCACCAAAGGGGCCTGTTGATGGCCAAACCCCTTCCGCACAATGCCTAAAGCTCCATTTCAACACTTGGGCAATGACCTCCTGTACTTGTTGTTTTATATCAGCATCTCGTATCATCTCGTGAGGGATTACTACCAAGGGATATTTTGAGTCCCAAACATGCTGACCGCTTGAGAACACCGATTGCATTGACCAAACCAGCACTTCAGAATTGGCATAAAACTCTGCACCATCAACATGAATGCAGATTGGAACCAGACCTTGGATGGTATCTAGAGTTCTGAATTGAAAATAACTATATATGGTATATCCCATTTTTTCATTTGCTATTGTTTGGGGAACTCAAATCAAAACCATTGCTTTTTGGGTGTTAAAAAAAATCAAACTACTCAGCTAAAGGACATGACCGCGGGATAGAGTCATCATTCAGGCACGGATGGTCCTTCCACTCTTGTAGTTTGTGACAATGGTTCCAAAAGTCCACAAAAGCAGATGTGTTACGATGGCCCGTCATGGCTCTTGCAAACTGCCAGGGTTGGAAATAAAAAAGATTCATTCAAAATCTAAAGGCCCAAACCTTCAATGAAACAAAACCATGGCCTTCATTGCGATTAACATTTTATTTTGGGAAGTGACCCCAACCAGTCCTGAACTGACCCAGCTTTCCAAGTTGCATCGAAGACCTCGTGCGGCAGGAGGATGGGCACAACTTGCTGAGCTTTTTCGCCACAAATGCCAGGAACCTTGGAATGGTGCAAAGTACTGGACCAATGGGAAAGGAACAACTGACCATGGGTTTATGTTTTTTGTTCGGCTCAAATTTACATCATTGAAATTGTATCCACAATTATCCAAGCAACATTCAGGTCCATGGTCACACCATATGGTTCTAAAGTCATTCCATGCAATCCTTTCACCCAACGATGAAGGTCACGTTCTTGGTTTTGTTCATGTTTGCCACTCCCACCCAGTGACTTCAAACCATATACCGTTTTAGAACGTAATCCATCTTCAACATTGGCCCTGCTCATATCACAAATTTCAGCCACTGATGCTCGGCCAGAACCAACCATTCCTGGGATCAATGATCAAATGAATAAGATAGAATGAATCGGACCAGCAAACTTACAAGTTTCCTTTTCACCATTTTTTTCAAAACTCACATTTTTGGAACAAAACAATTTGCTATGTGAGACTTGGAATCGCAGATAGGTATCAGCAGTGTGGCTCTTAGGAAGTTCATCAATCTTTAATCGCCTAAACCAGGGCAGGATAGATGACTTTTCCTTCAAATGAGGGTTAAACAATTTCAAGGTTAAGTCAATGAAAATCACTCATACCCAGCCAAACTCTCAAGCCTAGCTCGATCCACTTGTCGTTTTGTATGACCTGCGTGGGGGGCTTCAGTGGTGGCACTTGTATTATACTCCATTTTGGTTTGGTGGATCCAAGAACCAAGAACCATACATTGCCATTCACAAACAAAGAATGTAACAATAGGACTCAATAGGACATTTCGTTTTCTTTTGAAGGGGTGAAAAACCGACCTGGCTGCAAAGTGCGACTATCGTTTTTCAACACCGTTTTTCAACACCAGGATATTATCGCAATGATGCCAAGCAGTGCTCTAGCAACTCCTAATCCAGGCAATCACAGAATAGAAAACAACATGGCAAAGATTGTGGAAATTTCAATGGAAAATTCAAAGTTTAAGATTCTTTTGATGCTGCATATACACCTGTGATTGCAAACCCCAGCCGCAGCTATCACTGCCAGAAACATTGCTACGTGAGACCTGGTGATCACAAAACTCTCAAAGATGGATTTTGGGGAACTTTCAGGGTTTTGGGTAAGAAACCACAGCTAGCAATGAAGCTAGATGGAGAAAACATATTGTTCAATGCTTTGATGTTTTATTTCCACAAAATTCAACCCACGCCCCTATCAGCAATCTACCCCCCCACAGTGGCCAGTTCACTGATCTTGGCCATCTTGATCCTCCCCTTTGCCATCTGCAGGACTGGCTTTGGCCTTTGCCTTTCTCTTGCTCTTCGGCTTTAATCCGGTTTGGAGACTTTTGGCTGCGGCCTTGCAGGGATGGTTGCGTTGGAAAGAATTCTTCAACAAGTGTGTCTAACAAAAAATGAAGATGAAAAACAAAGGAACACCGATGACCGATGGACTTCACTTCTGGGTGTTTGTTGGAAACATCTTTTTTAAATGATCTCACCTCAGCTTTCTCGTACCACTGCATTCGTTCATCTATGATGTTGAAGTGTTTCTCATAGGATGAAGGGTTGGTCACATTGCGTTTCACCAAGTCTTGAACGTGATGATACACCTTCTCCATTTTTGTGCTAAACTTCAAAAGGGATTCAGAAAGATCTCCACTATATTCCAGACCAGCTAGGACCACGGAATAGCGGCGTGCATCAGCGCCCTTCTTGAGACAGCTATCCATCCGCTCATGGGCTAACCTAAGTTGCCATCTGATGGCAAAAGCATGGGGGTGACAATGCCTGAATTACTTGATGTAGCGATTTCAGGAACATCGATACTCAACTCAAAAAGGCTCATATTTGTAGCGATTGCTATGATTGTTACTTACAAACTGGGACCTATAGGATGACCATCAAGGAAGGGCCATGTTTTTTGATCCCCTGAAGTTACTCATACTGTGTTCAAAAAAAAAACTGCATAGGCAATTAGACAGTGGATTGAGTCCCGTACTCCAGAATAGTCTTTGGTTCAGCCTCCTCTGTCTTTTTGGTTTCCGTAGTCTTCCTAGTCTTAGCAGGCTTCAAGTTAGCGTCATGAATGGTCTCCATGAGTGCCTTCTTACCTGCCTCAGTTGCCACCTCCGCATCGGGCAGAGCGCCCGCAGCAAGCACCCCAGAGTCAGCTGCAGTCAGAGCCTCAATCACCTCGCGGTTGCCCTTCTCTTTCAACTTGATGGCTGTAGACTCAGTGGTGATGCTTTGACTCTTCAGCTCGTTGCCTTCATTGGTGTAGTAAAAGATCTCCTATAGCCAACAAAAAGAGGCAACATCAATGAGCAAGTAGAGATTTTCCATTTGATTCATGGAAGTGCATTTGAAGAAGAAAACAAAAAAGAAGTTGTGATGTTCTTCTAACTTAGCATGGGAATCTACTGGATTTGTGAAGATGGACCCATTTCCGAACCCTTTTCACCCCAGTCCTCTTCATCCTTTTCGAAATCCGGATCGTAATACCAGAGACCCCGGTCATACAATCGCTTGATCAAAGCCTTTGCCTTTTCTTTGGGGTAACGCAAGTATATGTCCCTTGCCTTTGTCCCACTGCGTGTGCGGGTAGAAGTAGCTTTTGATTCAGCTCGGCGTTGAAATTCAACTTCCAGCCTTAGAGGCCAGCAGTAGAGATGTGGGGAGAATGCCAAGATGGGCAATCAATGGAACACCTCAATCAAACATCAAGGTATTAATTGATAATGTTCGGGTCATTCAAAAAGGGGATCACAAAAGTTACTAAACAATCAGCCACCTAGTAGCTTGGACCAATCTTGTGAGCTTTCAAGCCAGCTCCTGAATAAGTCCGTTTTGTCCCGGATGTAATGATTTGCAAGACTCACCGGGAACTTCTTGCGATCAAGACATTGGCGACAGAATTTGTCCCAGGCATTCTTGTGAGTAGAACCTGAGATTACACAGGGCTGAGTAGGATAAGAAGGAGTCATTGTAGCTTGATTCTTTGAAGAAGTATTTGGTACAACTTAGAATGAGTTGGTGTTACAAAGGTTGGATTGAAAACACACCTTGGGCTCCAATAAACTAACCATCCCCTTTTCCCACGTGTCCGAGCAACTGTTGGCGTTTGCAAATTCCGAAGCTTTGCTTTCCTGCACTTGGCCCTGACTTTGAACAGCTAGTTGAAGTTTCGCCTCAGCACTTCCTGCAGGTACCTTAGGTGACTCTTCCGGCTCGGCCATGATGGCGTTAAGCTCCTCTTCAAGTTCATCGTCTTCCTCGTCTTCTTCTTCTTCTCCCTCTTCGCTTTCAGTAGTGTCTTCCTTGTCTTCCTTCTCTTCCTTCTCTGTATTGTCACCCTTTTCTTCCTCAACCTCAGGTTCCTCATTGCTTTCTTCTCCTGCACTTCCACTTTGCGAATCTTCTTCTTCTTCTGATGAATCTTCCGAAGAACTTTCATCAGGTGAAGTGCCTGGTTCTGATGCTGCAGGCTGACTAGCACTGGCTTCTTTCTCCGCTTCTTGTTCTTGCACCAGTGCATACATGTGCTGGTCAATTTGCCTTTCCAAGTTCGCCCGAGACTGCTTTTCCATAAAGTCCTCCAATTTCATGTTGAGCTTTGCTGCCTCTGTCTTCCATGCATTGAAAGACTCCTGAGAAAAAGCTGGAGAAGGAGAAACCATTCCCCTCGTGGGAGAAGGTGTTCGCAATGCAGCCGCAGGCTTCTTCGGGTCAAAGGGTACCAGAGTCGCTTCTTGCTTGAAAGTAATCCTTCGCCGAACTGATTCAGTCCCTGCAGCTTCTCCGTCACTCTTTGTAGCTGAAGGCCTCTTCTTTTCTTGCTTCTCTTCTTTACCTTTCTTCGCATCATCTCTTTTCTTCTCTTCCTTCTCTTCGTTCTTCTTCTCATGTGTCTTCTGATCATTCTTCTTGTCATCCTTCTTAGTACCTGCCTTCACTTCTTTCTTGTCATCCTTGTCATCACCTGTCTTCACTTCTTTTTTGTCGTCCTTCTGATCAGCTGTCTTCACTTCTTTCTTGCTATCCTTCGTCTTAGTACCTGTCTTCACTTCTTTTTTGTCATCCTTCTGCTGACCTGTCTTCACTTCTTTCTTGCTATCCTTGGTCTTAGTACCTGTCTTCACTTCTTTCTTGCCACCATTCTTTTCATCTGTCTTCACTCCTTTCTTAGCCTTCTTCTTCGCTTCTTGCTCCTCTGTCCTCCTCGTCCGCCTGTTAGGTGGCTTCAATGGCGGGCTTTCAACAACCTTAGCCTTAGGCTCCTTTGGCGCAGTCTTCAACTTTTTTTCTTCTCCTTTTTTTACCCTTAAGCTGCGACTTGCTGACTTTCGTTGACTTGTCACCCTCTGCCACACCCTTCACTCTAGACTTTACCATGGTGACCCAGGGATATCGTGAGGGGATACAGTCACTGAGCAAAACAAACCTGCATTTCGCGGCTGAATTAACAAATGAGATAAGTGAGAGACAGTGAAAGAGGTGATATCAATTTCGTGGCTGAATTAAGAATACTTGTCAGGAAATGACCCATGAGCCAGTCATCAAGTTGAAAGTCATGATGATAACTGAAATTTTCTATGACTACAAAACACCACCATAGCTGAATATACCAGTCGCGGCTATTCTACACAAATCGCGGCTGATTTCTCTCCAGATCGTGGCTGATTTTTTTGATATAATCATCAAAATCTTCCAAAATCTTATATGTGATCACTTTTGTGAACCTAACCTTCCAAACCCAGAACTCTCGTTGGAAAAAACCAAAAAGCCCAGCTGCTCATTGGGCAATGGGGAGGGAAGCACCTTTGAGGCAACGTTTCAAGACCAGTCTGCCCATTCCACCTGCGTGGGGCAGCCCAGGGAAGTGACAGGTTTGGCTACCTGCGAGGAATCTAAGAAGAAGTCTGATATCTTTTGACCTGTAAAATATTTGTGGGAGTTTCTACCTGGGTATTTGAAATGAACATACACCCCAAACATATGTATATATAGATTCATATATTTCGTCCAAAGTCTATTGAGTTCAGGGTTTTTTTAACATCAACTGTTTCTACTGCCAAGTATGTTTGAAACAAGCAGGAGCATACAGGAGCAAATGGTTTTCCTCGAGGACAAGCTCAAACATCTAGTGTGGGGACCATGCATACCCACACCAAAACGCTGCACGAATTGTTGTCAAACGTTTGCCATGATGGCATGAAACACATTTGAATTAAAATATATGTGTCATTTTGTCATGACACCATCAAGCTAGAAAGTCAAGCACTTCTTTCAAACAACCATGCTTGATCCATTTGGCATCTTGCCTAGAACTCCGGGGAACATTTTTATACCCCTTCAAATTTGCCTTGATCAAATTCCTAGCAGCCCGTCGCACTTGAGGGGAATGTTTTGTCCGGAGTCGTGCTAGAGCCCGACCAAACCTGACCAATCACTTTTTGAAGTTTGGAAGTTGGAACAACAAACATATCAAACATATCAGGAACATCCCTTTGCTATTGATATTGTCAAGGTCAACAGCCTTACATGAGTTTCAAAACATGGGGCAACTAAGGGAGAAACGGTACGGGATAGCTTTGGCTGGATTTTAAATCCCTGCCACCTTTTACTCTGGCCTTTCCTTGATGGTCCTGGTACTTGATAGCCATCTGCACCTCCTCTCGTTCAGGCAACCAAGTTGGCTGGAATTGAGGAAGCTCGTTGATCATGACGTGGCCTTAGATGATCAGTCCCGGGGTTTCCGGCGAGGCGATACAGTATATTTTTCTATTTTATGTATATGTAATATAGCTTTTGAGTTTTGATACATGTTTGGAATGAAGACGTAAGTTGATTCTGAAGTTCGTGTTTTCAATTTCTAACCTTTTGGTATTATTTGATCGGAATGCTGGCAAGCTCCCCAAAAGACTTTAAATCAAGTTGCTGGAATATAGCCAGGTTGGCTTAGGAGACGGAGCGCCGTAAGCGCCCATTGAAAGAACATGCTTCCAGGTTCTTATCTTTGCTAGAAACTCTTGGAACGGTGGTAAATTCTCCATAGCCGATCCTTTCGGCTGTTCAAGAAGCCACCAACAACCAATTGCACTGCAAACCAGAAGAAGAACTAAAGTACGTACTGCCAAACAGTTCCCCAATTGAACCGAAGGGTATGATTCTTCTCCATAGGGTCTCCATGCGCTCCTTTTACTAGTCCCACTGTTCCTTGGCTGAATCGACTTAGAAGTAGTCCACCCATCATATGGATATATAGTTGTACACAAAAGAGGTGTTTCAAGTGCATGTACAAAGGGGAACTCCGACTTTAAAAAAAGCTATCAACCATTTATAGTTTCTTGAAATGGTTTGTAGTGCTGCCATGGATCATGTATACAAAAGAGCTACACACTGGCGCCGCAAGGCAACCACTCCCCGGAGCCAGGCGACATACTTGATAGAGGGCTGAAACGAATCCATGGGGTGTACTTAAATCAAATCCCTCACCAAACTTGATGTCCATTGCCATTGCTGAAGTACGGCCTTCCTGCCGCTAAGACCAGGGTATATGTTATAAGATATTCTACTGAATTGCAATACGATCTATGTATTATATACTCTGATTTTCAAAACACCACATCGTATCAAAGAAAGGATGCTACGTGAAATATATACAAATAATGGTAACCTAGCGTTGGGCCACCATTTTGAACATACAACATGTTTTTTCTTCCCATGTCCGAATACTCACCACGCGTGACGCTGCAATCACCCGCAAAAAGTTCCAGATGTTGTAACTGGTTGTCAGCCGTGAACTTCAAATAATTGAGAGAGAACACCATGTTCACCAAGATGGCTACCACCTTGATAGGCTAAAAGGGTATGATTTCAACACTGGTGATTAATATCATGAAATATCTTTTGATTAGGGTGTTTTCTAGCAGAATGTTTTTGCCATGAACCAATTTGTGTCAGAACCCATGCCCCTGTTTGGAAATGATTTGCAGCCTAAGTACCGCTGGAGCCTTCATCATCCTGAGGCCTGCGACTATAGCTCTGCGCTTTGCTTCACGAAACGAGTTGCCAGGCCCGTCATGACAGGGCATTTGCTGGCATGAGTTTCTCCGGACGGTTGCTTTAGAAGGAAGGCGTTTGACCATTCTTTAAATGGAAAATGACGATCACCTTGATGATTTTTTTTGAGCCCCAAAAGCTGATACGCTAGATTTTTTTACATCGCCCAAACTGATTTATAAACAATGCTTCAATCAAGACCCAGTAAGAATTCAAGCGTTAGCTAGCAGCCAACAAGTATCGAATCAAACCACAAAACACCGCAAAACCCATGGGACAATTCCTTGCCAACTGCATGATGATTCAAGATACCCATTTATTGCCGCACACTGAGATATAGATATGGGATGCCGAGCTACATGTATGGTTGCAGAGGTGCTTTGCACCACCTTCCCCAAGACCATGTCACATTGCTCTCAATGTGACCCTAAAATATTTCAAGCGAATGGCTGACATCCTCTCATTGGGGACCATGTCAAGGAGGAAAACTTTGAAGATATAAAGACATATGAGCCCAAAAGACTTTATAGATTATAGATGATATATCGATCAATGCTGACAATCAAATTTAAGTCTTGCTTGAAATCATTTTCAGTAGCAGAAAGGCTGTTTCTAGACCATGTCGCTTGTTCCAAAAAGATGCAAACCAAACAGTATGTAGCCGCTAGTTGCCAAAACTCATTCAAAGAACTGGATCGCTCAATACATCATGGGGCTAGGGTAGAACTCCTGCCCTTGCGCAAGCTGCCAACCAAGCATCTAGGATCGATGGGTATTTCGACCAACTGATATGTTGGTTTCCAAGAACATTGCGCGCACGGACAAAGAATGCCCGCTGGCGCAACAAGACCTCAATGCGAGCCGAGCCACGGTGAATAGTGTATGAATGCATCCCTCCGTTCTTGCGGTTCCGATCTGGCCAAGCTGGCTTCGGCAGGCCCTCCAACTTGTACCCGTTGTACGAGGCACCGTCATCCTGGATGAAAAGAGGTTGAGGTTTTCCCCTGGGATATAAAACGGATTTCAAGCTTGGAATGGTGGAAAGGATGTAAGGTTGGCAGGGAGCTTGATAAGATAGTCATCGGGACTTCAGAATGGGAAGAAATATGTTTCATGAAGTAATTAAGAAATAGTGAAACGATCATGGCCATTTCCTTCAAAAACACCATTGGCCATACATTGAGTCAAACGTGATCAACATGAGAATGTAACTTAGAAACCAGTCCTTTTCACCACTCTCATTGGAATCGCTGTCATCCGACATGAAAGGTGGGGGCATGGGTACCATGGCATTGTTAGCCTCGTTAGCAACACTAGCTCCATCATCCTCAGGAACTGCCTTTCTTGCCTTTTTGCCATGGCGTCTATGAAAGGAAGCCTTGGAAGCCTTCTTGATCTTCCTTTTCTTGGATTTGTTGACGGTCTTCTCCTTTGCCTTGTTCGCCTCAAAAGAGAGAAGCTACAAAAGGAATACATTTTTGTCAAACAAACGTACGTTGTAGTTGAGTTTGGGTTTTGTATTTGGGGATGGCGAATCAAGTCTGTTGTTTGTTTGAACACATAAAGGAGCCAAACCAACCCCAGGGTGAAAGCCATCCTGAAGATCCTGAAGGATCCTAAACTATATACTTGGGGTAGGCTCTATTGTTGTCAGAGTTTTCAAACGTGGCAAACTGACAGGATTCCCATATGGAAAAACCTATCAAGATACACTAGAAAAGCATTCCCAAAGTAAAACCGGGCTATCAAAATGCATTGGGGAAGACTATGGATCGTCAGCTTCTCCCCCCTCAGATTTGTCAATACAGTTGTTGGAAAGAATCCTGCACCACCTAGGATGGTTAAAACTCTCAAGTGATAATGGTATATCTATCATAAATGTTAACTGGTACATACATGATTTTTTCCAACAACAAATTGACATTGCAGCTTTTTTTGGGTGGACCATTCAAAGTCTGACATCAGCCATACATCCCCAAACCACATTCTTTAAAACACATAAGATGCCTTGCAGGTCTTTGGCAACTGGCAGGGCCCATGTCAGACTTTGAAATAGTGTGTAACGTGCGTGTATTTGTTTCAAACCACGCCTCCGCTTCCCTGAAAGATATCAATCGGGCTTGCCACTCAGAATCACCGCTATCGTAGTCTTCAAATCCAGGTGGCATGACGTAATCGCGATTGAACAATGTGTCCTGGGTGTAATGCAACTACAAAACCCATTTACCTATCTATGTTTAGGGTGGTTTATACTAGTTATACTTGAGTTTCTGGAAAGCCATCATACCCTCACCACGGCAAGTCAGTCTAGTGGCCTGTTTTCCAATGATGGGGGGAGAGGCCCCTAGCAGCCCAACTTCAAGTTCTTCCATCCATGGTGGCTTCTGGAGGCAGGGCAGCTTGATAGAGTCAGGGGAAATATAGATACGATCACCCTTACTAGTAGTGTTGTTGTCCTTTTCTGTGAGGCCCATCAAGAGAGAAAACTGGGCATTGGCATCCATTGCCTTGGTATAGCACGATTTAAAGTGGACACCCCTTTCATGGATTTAGAATGTACACCTGCCCCATAAAATCCCATAACCAACAATTAAGGTTCAACAACCAAGAATCAGCAGACTCAGACCCTTGATCGCGATCACCCTCTGCCCGCTTGCTACCACTCATCACAGCAGGGTCCATGGCTTGACGCTTGGAAGGGGGAGTAACAAGATCCAAACCCAAGGCTTGACGGCAGGGAACACAATTCCTGCCGTCACAGAAACTGCCTGCCCCATAGACTGCGCAAATAGGCCCAGCATCCTTGGAACCATTGCTGCCACTAGGAAGGTTCTGGTCACCATCAGAATCCTGAGAGGGGCGTTGCAAGGTATCTCCCTGTATATATTCATGGGAATCGACTAGAAATCAGAAATGCAAAGTAAGGCCGTATTTCATTTTCCCAGGGTTACCTTCTTTCTCACCAAACCTTCTTGAAAAAACATACCTTCTGAGTCACACCCCTCCTCAAGGTCAGAAACCCTGGCTACATCAGCGCCCGGTGCTTCACCATCAGCGCCACCCAAAACCAGAGTAGTCCCATCATCAAAGTCATTGACATCATCATCATCATCATTGGGGGCATCAGGAGATTCATGGACCGCCTCATTGTGGTTGTCACCATTGTTGGGGATATCAGGCTCACTTTCCTCGCCCTCAACATTGGAACCACCAGCCTCATCATCATCATCCTCACCATCATCACCACTGGCCTCGGCCTCGCCATCAGCGTCACCCAATTCACTCTCATTAAGCAAGGCCTGCCGTTATGAATTTTTGCGGAAGGGGCAAAGCAAAGTATCAGATCTTGGAGCTTGTAACATAGACAACCTTATTGTGGGTTATGTACTTAACTCTAGATCATCCCAAGTATCATCGCGTTGTAAATCAATAGTAGAAAACAAATGATTTGCGAGCCTCCATTTCCGGCTCTTCAATTCGTCGGGCTCTGACAATGTTCTGTAGCCGCCTGGCCTAGACATGTGATATATGATCCCTTGTATCTTTGGGCAGTGGTCAAACCCTCAACGCTCTATTTAAAAAGTCCCCATAAAGCCAAGAGGGTCTCAGCCACTGCTCAACAATAACTACTCAACAAATATAGAACATGCTACTTTTCTTGGGGGTGTCCACATAAGAAAACATCAGAAGCAAAAACTGTATCATTCTAAGTGTGTGAAACAAGAATCTCTTGCAAGAGGCGAAGGTTCTAATAGCTGCTTCAACTCAGAAACCCGGGGATGGTGGCTTCCAAGGCCTTAAAGTCAGAAAGAGATACCCTGCATTCGAAAGAATTATGGAGCTTTGTAGAATTATAGTTCCCCAAATTCTTTCCAAAACATGATCAAAAACGGTGATGCTGTTGTGCTGAGAAGCTGTTGCGGTATAAATACCTGAGGGCCCCCATTAACTTCTTGCACCTCTCTGCTTCTGTGGCTGCTTGCTGTTGCTTTTCCAGCTTTGTGACTGGCCGCTGCTGCTGTTGCCCCTCTGACTCGTCATCTTTTTTCACAAGGAGTTTGAAACCCAGCAACTTATCCACGTATAGCCATATATCCGTTAGGATGATACCACCAGGAACAGACTGGGGGAATGTCTCCACCAGTGGCTTTAACCATACATAGTTTGCCGCAATATCCTGTGACAAAACTTTTGGATAATCAGTATTTGGAATTATTGTTTTGCATTCCCGTTTGTTCAGGATTTTGTCCATCAAGTGTATCATGATATTTATGATATTAAAGTATACGGCCTTTTGTCCATATTACTGTTATACCCAAAGATTGCTGCATGAACAATTTTCTAATTGCGCGTATCTTGACAAAACCCAGTGTGACCTTTACAGGGAATCACATGCGCTATAGCTCCCCGTAACAAGTTACCACCCCTAGTTCCATCAAACAGAACACTTGAGGGTTCAGGAATCTGTTCTTATACCACTTGAACCCAAACAAGTTGCAGTTTTCCCTGGAATGAAATCTTGGTATTGGAAGATCGCATTCAAACAGATTAACCCAGTTTTAGAGCCTTTAAAAATGATTCATTTATTTTTCCAGCACCTTGAAAGATGGGCGATGCACCTCACTCGCCAAACACACCAAGTCCGCACCGCTGAACTTCCCGTGCATTATGATGTCAAGTGCCCGTTGAGGCATAGCACCAACCATTTTGCGAGCCACCCCTGCCTGAGAAGGTGAGGCAAGATTAAGCTCTTGCATGGCGGTTTGATTGTAAAGAATCAGACAGGGTAAGGGGCTAGAAAACACCTGGGTTGTTCTCCAAAAATGATGTTCTAGCAAAACTTGCTATATATATAAATTGTTTACTTAAGGCATTTGTCGTGGAAAGTACATCATGGGAGTTTACAGTATGTCAAATAATATTTGATGAATGCGTGATGCCAGCACATCCATTGCAGACCAGCTGCAATAAACGCTTCGTTCCATGGGACTTTGCCAGGGCCTGGGATGGGGCGCAATATATACATCATGACCCCCATTTGGAACCAGAATGATGTTTGAATTCTTTTGGCTTTTGATCCTAAACTTTACAATGAGAGGCTCTAACAGTTTGAAAAGGGACAACGGTTCTACCATAGGCCCAGCCAAGTTACGTACTGATTTCCAAACCCCAACATTTTGCCCCAATTCTTCCTTGAAGACAGCCATCGCATCTTCGGCTCTACCCGGAGCATCAGCCATTGCACAACCACTCACAGAAACTTAGGATGAAAACCGATCCCTGAACCAAATTGTTCTCAAGAGTGCGGGTGGACGGAGGTTGGAAAGAGTGACAATTAATCTCAGAGGGTGCTATATTTGTAAGGGGTGGCGCACTTTATGACACCATCCCGGATGAGTACACCAATATCTACACCTATATTATATACATATATGTCTATATCTTTTGTATTCTTTTGTATATAAGAATACCTTACCCAATCTATTGGCAAATAAGAGAGCAATCCGTCGCCAATGAACCCATGGCCAATGTGACATTCAGTTGGTTTGTTTGCATGACCTCTTATGATTCCTTTTTGAAAATTGTTTTGCATGACTTCTTTTCACTCGTTTGTGAACAACATCTCACGAGTTTGGGTGGGTGAGCACCTGCCGTCCTGGTGCAGGAAGAATGCAAAGGCGAGAAGGATCACGCCTCCATGATGCATCGGAGCGGCTGTTGTAATTGCTCAACTATAAAACATTTGCCAACCAATAATCAACTGGATCAACTGTAACATTCAGACAGGATACTTCGAAGTAGGGAAGGTCGATGGATCTCTTTTGGGAAAGATTGTAAAAAACATATTTTCTTTGCAGAATGCAGCCCAGAAGTTTGGAACTAAGGTTGATATATAATTACCTTTGCAACTTCAAACTCCGTCTCACACAAACGCCAGCCTTGGTCAAAGTCACCAAAGACACTTCGTCTCCAGCGCAGAAAACCAATAGCGTGCAGTCACCGATCCCCATTGGACGCCAAATGCGACCGACCCGTGGCAAGCGCAACCTACAATCTAGATGGTTTATGTATTTTCAATGTGATGTTTGATGTCTCTTGACTCTTCATTACGGTAACTTCCTTGTATAAACACCATCCCATTAATTGGGTTCCATACAATTATGACATTTTTTTATCATTGGGCAACATTCATACCGTCCTTGAATTCATACCGTATGGTTGAACATGGGTCGAATACGTGCAACCACCCATTGAAATCGGAATATTTCCTATTGTTTTTTTTTTGGGGGGGGGTTGGATTAACTGGAATTCCCCTCGCTAAAAATCTAAGCCGCTTAGATATCCATTCACTGCACTCAAGCCAAGCCAGGGCCTAATTGGGCCGAGTTGGCGGAAAAGTTCACTGTGATTTGGAAAAATCACGATCCCAATTTGTAAAGTTAGTTGCAGGGCGGTGCCCCATGCATTGGAAAAAAAAACTTCGCAACGTTGGTTTCTCAATTTTGGGCCCCTTTGAAGAGTTTATTCAACAAAGGTTTTTTCTTCCCTTCAAAGTCACGAGTTTTGGGATAACATAACTTGCGGAGTTGCAAGATTGAATTTGCTTGGGTAATACGAAAGAAACTCATGCTGCACCCCCACCAAAACAGACACACGCACTCACACACAAAGGCACTACCCCCCCAAAGAAAAAATAAATATATATGTATATTTTACATATGTAAATTTATTATAAGCCCATTACTTAGATATAAAGATACTGTGTTCCAAAAGAAGGAACATTGACACGTGTTGCAGCAACACCAGGTCGTCACAACATAATGTTTTTACTTTCTTAGAGGAGCGTGAGTGAAATCACAGCAGGATTGGGCAAAAGGCCAAGCATCATTCGCATGGAAAGTAGCAAAACCGTTCACATCGTCATAATATGTTGCTTTGTACAGCGCTGTGGGTAGCACACTTGATGTGCAAGTACACTTGGAGGGACACTTTCCACACGACAGCTGAACCAACAAAAGACATCAAAACGATGTCGTTGCCACAAACGCTGTCCAAAGGACAGCTTTGGAGCCTTACGGTTGGTTCAAGTCTCCTTCTCGAGTCGAATCTGAGAAGACCGGGGTTGGCTATGCGGACATGAAGAAGGCCAAGGCAGGAGATGCTATGGAAATGATCTGCCCCAATTGCCTCCCGAGAAGCCCAAGTGCCTCTCTTGCAAATCCTTGGAGGAAGCTGTCCACTACACTCAGCCGATGGCGAGCATGTTTTAGCACTGCACATCGGTCAATAGCAGTCTTTTGATGGTGCTGAAGGAGTCTTCAGGTGTAAGGTCCACCGAAGGCTCCGTTCTCGGGCCTCGGCTAGTGAGTAAGGCACCGCCACGCACAGCGTATGACAAGGAAAAGCACATCTTTACTCGATTGAGATACCCGCTACTCGAGGCTTGAAACAGCTTGGCCAGTGACTCACCGTCCGAGTTGAACGGCCAACGCCTTGGAATGTTGTGGAATGGTAGGGAAATGGTTTAAAGGATGATTTGCGATGATACTAGTTTGATGCATGATGCATGATGCAAGCTGATGATGATGATGATGATGATGATGATGATGATGATGATGATGATGATGATG
>Ga0126337_10000686_pt1 | contig 18314 bp, 10 predicted proteins | sample DipCmetagenome_FD_92527 | JGI IMG/M metagenome (GOLD analysis project Ga0126337, IMG submission 92527) | Coral microbial communities from La Bocana,Puerto Morelos, Mexico - Diploria C A metagenome | ecosystem: Host-associated > Invertebrates > Cnidaria > Coral | place: La Bocana,Puerto Morelos... | reverse complement strand
GGAAATGAGTTTTTTTGTTACATGTTTAAAATCAACTCATTTCCATATGAATATTCATGTGCACCAGTGCTCATTTTCAACGGTAAAACGCAAAAACATATCAAGCACAAAGCAGTCAAACTTTTGGTAAAACAGTTTTATTTACTGACAGGAGTAAGCAATGTATTTAGAATGCCCAGCTAACAGCGACAAAGAACACTTTTTGAAATGTTTGACTAAGAAAGACAATGTACATTATTGTCAATGAAACACTAGAAAAATGTATTTACAAAGAAATCGATCAAAGGTTCCAACTTATTTCCAGAACATACAGAACTATAATAGTATTTAAATTTTACCATCTCCCATCTAGCACTAAGTCACTTGCTTAAAATTCTAACTGTAGCAATTATAAACGAAGTTATATTTAAACTTCTTTACGTGATACACAATTACTACAGAGACCACCAAGACAATAACACCGAGTTATGGATCCTCAAATAATCTGGCAGCAAGATGTTACAACACCCATTTCACAAATATGGCCTTTACAAAATGACCATAATTTACACTAAATATTTTAATTTTAACTAGTGATGATAACATCCTTAGACAGACAAAAAAAGCATAATGATACACAACATAAATTACCACTCTTAAGTTTGATTTACATGGTTTAGTTATTTTTCCATGAAATTGATCTCTTAACAATATTTTTCCCTTGTCAAATCAAAACTTTACATCTCTGCCTGCATTTTAAGAGGAAACGTAATACAATGACATTATTACCTTGAAATCACTATATACATCAGAAAGTTCTGATATTTTATTCATTATTTTTACCTGCAAAGTATGCAGCATTCTTTACAAAACTTAAAATCTATTTAATTATTTACATGTTTCGGTTTTTCCAGTATGTTTTAAGCAAGTGACATACCTTCTCTGTCAACAAGTTTTACTTTTCAACAAAACAAAAACTGAATGAAATGAATGACTACAAAATGGTGTACAATATGGAAACTTGTGTGGCTGCTCAACCATAACAAGTCGGCAAAGACTAGAAATACCCATCAGTAAGGAATTACAAAATATAAAATTTGAACCAAGAAAACAGATTTTAAAACTATCAACTTGAAGCAACAACATTAATTTAGCAAAAAATATAGGAATTATGTAAGTCCTATTACATGTGAACAGTAAGCTGTCGCATACCAATATTACACATAACAGTGTAAAAGCTCAATATAACATTCCTAATGCAACGGTTCTTCAAATAATATTTTATAAATTCTCAACTATATACAGATTAGCCACTTAACACTGATGCTATCCAGTTGCAGCTAAGTCACCTATATCAACACTAACACAAACCTGAACCTTTTCAATTTACTATGGGTTTTTCTTGCGGTCTTGTTAAACTATGCATTATAAAGCACTAATGACCCCCAAAACCCTGCCCCATCCAGAATTGCTAGAGTTCAGTAGGGTTAGTATCTGTGACTGGAAGGTATTTAAATACTTTAAGTGTATCACACATCAACATGGCTTTTGCATCAATTTGAGATTTCAGTTGTAGAAAAATACCTCTTTGCTACAAATATATAATGTGGCATTTTGTAAACGTTTAATTTAGTTGTTGATTTTAGTGATATTGTATGCTCTCAAAATGCCCTCCACAGAATTATGGAAAAAAGCTTCCGCCATAAGGACAAGGTGCATGCATAGTCATCTACTTAAAATCCACCCCAAAGTTGTACACCCATTCATAAATAGTAGTGCACGAACAAATACTTAACAGAAAATCACAAATGGTTCAAAAAAAAAAACCTCAGCTACATCTAACACGACTCTATTTTTGGCTCCAGCTACAGGACATCAACTAAATTGTTGATTAAGTATGATGCATGAAAGTGGAGACAAATAGGTGCTATAACCATAATATATGACTATTTACAGAGAATGAATATGTGTACAGAATAACCAAAAAAGTCCCTGTCTATCAGTAAAACTGAATGATTAAGGATCAAATTGAAAAACGCTGGCAAAAAGGTATGCTACTGTATTTCCAGTTCAGTTCAACAGTCACTGAAGATGATCATTACTATTCTTGATCAATTTGTGAGCAGCAAGATATTTGCAAAAATCATCACCCTGGCTAGAAAGTGATTATTTCAGCTGAAAAGAGCTACTTCCTAACATTTAACTTGGGAAACAGAAACTTTTTAACCCAATTCTTAACGTTTCTACAATCATAAAGAATTTTTCACAATCAGGAGACAAAATGGTTATTCTATGGCACAGAAAAGACCTACGACATCTAAAAGCTGTACTATTAACTTTTCTACTTTTACAATGCGGTACAATAGTACCTCACTGGATGCTTCTTTTCACAGAATTGTGAACCATGTAGAATTACAAAATTAATAAAACTTTCCAAAATGTCAAGCAACTTTCCTTTGCTGGAAACTTATGACCCAAAGAATCATTCACACTTAGAAGTAACCTCAAAATGTCTGTAATACTTGACTGAGGGTTCAGCTGACGGCTGAGGAAATTGTAAATGGCTATAATTTGATTTTATACAATATACAAAATTATTACTTTCTTATGGTACAAATAATGATACAAAATTAATTTTTTACTGAAATAACATTTCTCGACTCTAAAGCATATAAACTGCCTTCATCAACAGCTGGACTCCAGTAGATATTCAAACTTGACACCATTTTGGGTGAGTCTTGTGACATAGTACTCCAACTGCTTTAGTAACAAGCTAAATGTTGGTCTTGCTGTTGCACTTGGTTCCCAGCAATTTTTCATTAAGAAATATCTGGAAAAACAATAAACACTCTATCTTTAGAGTCTTGTTTCAGTAATTAACCTGTTACTATAGGCTATCTTGCAAAAAAGTTTCAGAACTTGATTGTAACTACAGTAAAAACTTCACTACAAGTTATGTAATAGCCACTTTTTTTTTTACAAAAATCAACAAACTTCCTGTGACAAACAGTCAATTCCACCAATAGTGGCTATCATGGAGAATTTATCCTATAAGACTTCTTGTTAATTAGAAGAGCATTATTTTTCTCTAACAGAAATCTTCAGTTCTACGCAACTTACAAGTCATATGGACAGTTACTCGGCTGTGGTAGTCGATGTCCTGCTTGTAAATACTGCTCCATTTTTGAACTATCAATTGCTTGATACGGTGCTTTGGCTAGAGTCACAAGCTCCCATAACACAACACCAAATGACCACTTGAGAAAAGAAAAAATTAACAGTCATTAACATGGCATACAATGTCCAACTTAAAAAAAGGGCTAACAAGAACAAACATAAAACCAGAAACAACATATAAAGTTCCCAGGTCAGTCCTACTCTTGTTGCTATGAATTAAACATACCACATCACTTTTCTCTGAAAATTGCCCTTGCTCTGAAAGACCTTCTGGTGCTGTCCATTTCACAAGTAACCTGGAGCGTATTCCTTTGTCATTTAGATTGGTCGAGTTCACATCTCTGGCTAAACTGAAGTCTGTTATCTTGATACTCAGGTCATCATTAACACTAAAACAGAAACACTTGGATTAGTTTCAGAGATTTACAATTTCAATTCTTTTCCTGCTGTTAAAGTAAAAAGTCTGCATAAGAGCCAAGTGGCTCACCAGGCCAGAGCTTATCCCGGTTACTGTAGCATGAAGTAACCAGGAATATTTCTACTCCCCCCTGGATGGGGTGCTAGTCCATCACAGGGTTAAATTTTCCGGTACCCATTTATACACCTGGGTGGAGAGAGGCACTGTGAGAGTGAATTGTCTTTCCAATGAACACAACGCAATGTCCCCGGCTAGGTCTCAAACCCAGACCGCTCGATCCGGAGTCGAGCACACTAACCATGAGGCCACCGCACCTCCCTCTGTAGCCTGATGAATTCAATGAAAGGTTATAGAAGTCAACAGAGTCTGAGGTGACAGAAAAGACTCGGCACTCAAACACACAGCAGATAAATGGATTACAAAGGTATCTCTGTACTCCGCTTCTCAATGATACCAAGGAAAAACAAGCTAATATGATCATTACTTACATGCAGTTCTTTGCTGCAAGATTTCTATGAACAATCTGCTTTTGAGTGATGTAATCCATTCCCTTGCATATCTCAATTCCAAATTCGATCAGTTGGCGAGAAGTAATTGTCTGCAAAGAAAATTCACTAATGATTCACTAATGAAAAGTAATAATTTAAAATAATATTGGCCTTAACTCCAATATTTAATTATTAATAATACACCTTTCCCTATATTTGAATTACATTAATAATGCAAACAAGACATTTAAAATACAAAGGACACTGTTTTACTGCAATATCATACTTTTCCCTCACATTTTCCAAATCATTAATTTTTTCCCCTACACTTATACTTTCTCCAGGTTTAGAAAGCTAAGTTGCAGACTTCTATACTATTTTCCAGGGCTGCAGACACTTAAAAACAATGCAGCACTAGAGAGAACAGAGCAGACATAAGACCTCTTAGCCCAGTTCTCACCTGCATCCTTGCAGATGTAGCTCGTGAAATCTTTAAGAAGTGCCCTAGATCGCCATTTCGTGTTAATGGCGTTACAATATAAGGTGGAGCCACACGTTGAAGAACCACACCAACAAGTTCCACAATGTTTGGATGTTTAAGCCCTTTTATAACCATGGCTTCCTGCATGAAAGATGTGATTGTATCCATATCTGCTTCATCTGTAGAAAATAAAAATACACTTGAATTTACAACAATCCAAGAGAAATCCTTCCCTAAACATCTGTTATGTTGTTAATTGGGATATGTGTTATTCAGTGACAAAAAAGATACACTTGTGGGCTCATTGTAAATACTTTTAAACAAACATCCATTTTGTCTGTAGAAAAGAAAAACTCCCTTAAATTTACATTAATCCAAACATTTTCTTCCCTGATCTCTATGCAATTCTAAGTTAATGGCTATATTGATTATTCAACAAAGAAGATATACTACTGGGCACATTCTAAATACTTCAGAAAAGTGTGGAGAATGCTCATAATCTTTAGGATGACCTACTTCACCCACATCCAAGTGATATTGCATGTACGTGGTATGATATGTACAAAAACTGTTGAATTACCTTGAAGCGCTTTGATTGACACATCCAATTTTTTGCGAGGTTGCTCCACACTGAGTCCCCTGACGGAGCCTTTGTATAAACATCCAAAGGTTCCTGCAAAAAGAAAGTATTGCTCTATGCAGCTTTCCACATAAAAATACCAATGCTGCTACTGTTGCTGATTCTTCCTTAAAAGTTTGCCGATATCCTACCAAGGTTTCACTGATGTAAAATAACTTTGGCATATTTGGTAAGGTCTCAGTCCTCATTTTAAATTGCTAGACATTTTTACCACTGGTCCATTCAATTTGTTTGTGTGCCTGACCATAATGCATCATTTCAACAACATTAGTACCTTGAAAAAGCTTACAGCCATTTTAACTGATGCCAGTGTCTGTTTGAGAATATCAACCAGGCAAATCAGCCAAGTAAGGCAGAAACTCCATGAAACCCAACTAGCACAACTGGGATTTTTTCCAAGAACACATACCTCTGTACAAAGGGTCACCAAGTGACACTTGATCTCGTGGCAGTAGAATATCAGCAAGTTCTGTTGCCCAAAATTCATTCAACACAGTGAATAGTCCTTCTGTGTTTTGTACTTCATCAGGAGCTTTAAGACGAAATGGCAAGTGTTAATGCATGAAAACTACTGTTATCTGTTTTGCATGTACTTTGTCCTGAGATCTATAACAAAACAAGCGCACTTACTATTTCTCCTCTCCAACAATGATTCTGTCTCACGAGATAATAATGGAGAAGGTCTTTCTTGGATTCTGTACTTTGCATCTACAACAACAACAAAAAACAAAAGAATGTTAGTACAAATAGGAAAAGTAAAACTCTTGACCTCTTCAGACAGAGAGTGACCCTCAAAATTTTGCTTCTGGTCATAAGACCAAAATACATCTCGGAATAGATGTCCCTCTTCTTATGACCAGTCCTTCTCCTGCTTGAGAGAAGTTTGGAATTGGAGCCAGCTCCAACTTAAAATCAGACATCTTATTTGGGAAAGTAACTTACAGTGCAGATTTCTGATGGACATATCTCACCTCCTTTAAATGATCTTTCATGATGTTTTTTGTGTTTATGTCTTGTTCCATGTCTGGCATCCCTGTTACTGTATTTACCCTCTGGTTGTTCTACTACATGTGCTTCACTGTCTTCCTCTGGAATTATTAAATTTGTTATCGATGAGTCGCTGCCACTGGTGTTCACACGACCACGCCCTTCTTGAAGTAAGAACTTTGATTTTGGTGGACTATAAAAGAGACCAGATTTGGAGGTATTTACTGCTTCGTCTTCTTCATCATCTTCTTCTTCTTTCTTGTAAATTTTTGATGAGCTGGTAAACAGAAAAGAGAATGGCCTCAACATAAAATGACCACCTAATATTGCACATCCTCTCACTTTGCTTAGACATAAAGGACATTAATTCATAAGTAGTAAATATCATTTTACTAACTATCCATTATTTTTATTTTTCACAACATCTTAAGAACCCAGAGTTTGTTTACTTGCTTCCGATAAATCCGTACAGCAGATGTACATTTAACTTTCATTTACAGAAAACAAATACACCTCTTTTGAAGAAACACATTTTGTTCATATTCCCAGCAATTAGAATGAAAGAGAATGAAAGAGAAAAAGAAAGATCATTTGTGTGATTGTTTGTAAAGCAACAATAGCTCTACCTGCTGATGCTGCGGTACATTTCCACATCATCTTCAAACTCCATCTTTAACTTCCGTTGCCTCAAACTGTAACGGCACAACAGTGCAAGTCCTACTATCAGTATGATGACAAGTGTCATGCCGGCACAGAGTCCCACTATCATACCCCGAGTCCAGGGTGAAGAGGTGATCTCTTTGGTAACATCTTTGCCACTGTTCTCATAGCCATCTTTAACTATTAATAAAAAATAGTACATTTTAAACTTCAATGAACCACACATTGAATGTATTCTTCAAATTAAAATAATTCACATGTCCAACATTAATCTTTGAAAGTTGTTTGAAGAATGTACACACCATCACTCAGTAAACAAAATATAATGTACGATTTGCAAGCTGTATACATTCAGAAATGGTCCTTATTACAACTCAGGAGATTGCAGACTGTCTTTTAATTTATTTCCAAAGTTTACTTATGAAACAATCCCGAACTTCTGCTGACATCACATGGCAAGTTTAATTACAAGTTAACAAGTTTTCACAGGAAGTGAAACTGCTTTAAATACATTTTAAACAAGTCACATGATAAGCCATATAATACAATACTCGGCAGGTCCGTAATGTGTGCAGAGGTTATGACTATACACTTGCTATCTTCGGCAATGTTGCATAAGGGTCTATTAAGTACAAAAGATAGCATTACTAACTGCTTAATAACAGAGAGCGAGTCAGGAAAATCTCAAACTGGTGGGCCGTAACGACCGAACGGTCAAGGTTATTAAGTTTTTTTATTATATGACACAAAAACAAAAATAACGCAAAAAAAGCCAGTTTTAACCCTTGCTTCTAAACTCAAAAGAAACATGGCACATGTTTTCTATTTCCTAAATAATCTGCAAGCATACCTGTTTGTACACAAAGTCTTCTGATTATAGTCACAAATGTTTTTGTGTCATCAGCCTCTGCTACGCTGGTGTCAACCTTAGTGTAGTTAAGTGAGAATGTCATGTCGACTTCTCCTCCCTTTTTACCAGAACAAAGGAAGGAAACTGGAAAAACTGATAGACAAAACAACAAATGAGCCAATTAATAATTAAGACAACATGACTTCTTTGTTTGGAGAATGACCAGAAATGAAGTAACAAGTTATTAAGTGTTTTCTTATCATCTCATTTGCCCTCACTATTGCTCATATTGTACAAACTGTGAGCTTGTTTGGAAAATATTTTTCTCTCCTGTTTTGCAATAGACCATTTTACAGTTGTCTGCTCAGTGACCTGGTCTCTGAATGGCAGTGGGGCTAGAGGTGACCTTGTTTTGATACAGACCCTACTACTTTTGTTGTGTAAATCAAGTTGTTCTACTGCTAATTAGGTGTATTTGCATGACAAATGCAGAGAGGTCTGTATCAAAGCAAGGTCACCTTTAGCCTCGCTGCCATTCAAAGTCCAGGTCTCCTAGCACACAACTGTAAAATGGCCTATTACATCACAAAGCTGATTTTCAAGACATTGTAGTTTAAATAATAATTTAGTTTTGCAAACTAGTTAGATAGGCAAGCCAATGAAAAATAACAATTAAACTTGGCTGAAAATTTAAAATAAAAGATAATTATTGTTGTCGTGTCAATTTAACACTTAATGACTTGGCCCCAGAGGACAGTGAATTTTGTTTTCCTGAGAGTCTCAATGTTTCCCAAGACAAAATCGAGGGAAACATCGAGATTTGAGGGAAACAAAATTCACTGTTCCTGGAGAGAACAGGTGGAAAAAACAAAAGTAAATTTGGAAAGACATGCCGAGATTCCAGCAGCTATATCAGATCATGTGCAAGAGCAGTCAACATTTCATGGAAAACAATGAACTGTTACCAGTTTCACAACATTTTTGTAATGTCACCCACTCATGGCATTCAGCGGTAAACATTGTCATTGTTGCACATTATGTGACCATGAACCAGCCAATGAATGGACACACTGCACCAGGAAAAATGCCAGATATATAACAAGAACACTGGTCATACAAACACATCCATGTATTTTCACCACCAGTGCATGTATTTACACAACCTACATCTATTAGATACAAAGGCCTAGAACTTCATCACGTTGTAAACCTGCAAGTGCAGGTAATTCTCACCTGATGTGGTTTGTGGGACAATTCCTTGTAAAGGAATTGCTGTCACTGGGTGAGGCATGATGCTAGTGTCACTTGATTTGAAACTCATGCTATAATGCGAGACCTGGAAAGAAATGTTCAACAAACCCATTCAGTTCTAAGTAATCAATGTCTAATTTCCTAACAACTTCTGCAAATTTTCCAGCACTTGGGAAATAAGAAAAAAAAATCATCACCACATGTCAAGGGACACTGCCTTAGGTAGATGGTGTGACTGTGTAAACAACTTGAGAACTCCTCTTTCTTTTTTAGCCAACTCTTCGAATCAACTATAGTGATACAATTTTATGACAAAATAACTTTTCCAGGATTTTTTATGTCACATTTTCAATTTAGGAAGAAAACTAAGTGACAATTAACTCTCCCCATTTGTACAGGAGAACAAAAACCAAGTTTATTACATGACATCTGTGTTGCAATTAACTGGTTATAACTATTTCCACTTTAGTAACCTAAATGAACTGCTTTATTTATTAGCAATGCCGAGTTATTTTTCCTTTTTTCCCCTTTTTTCAGTCTCTCAGTGCAGCTAATTTGATTGCACCGTATGATGAAAGTGTTGGTGGTAGTTGTCAATGTTGAAGTAATAGCATCAAAGTTGCACAAGAAACTCAGATCACAAGTTCAATCATAGAATGTCATTACCCCAAGGGGTTTCCAATTTTATCTAAAAAACAAAAATGTTACATAGGAAGTTGCTCGAGAGGAAAATAGGAGAAATGGGTGTCACATTCATTTCATTCCAAGTGTTTTGACTGATTGTTTTGCGGTTGTTAATTGTTTTGCTTTGTTCTGTTTTACATTATCCCTTTTCAACACTAACACTGTACTTTGCGCTGTGTTGCAACAAGCTTTTGGCTTATCGAGATGTTATTGTCGTCATTTCCAGCCCGATATCTCGCCTTCTATAATCTTGCTCTAAAACAAGCTTTTACGTGTCTTTCAGAAGCCACGACTCGCAAAACAGGAAATGCTTGAGCCCAAAAGGAACTTATAAAAAAAGCTTGAAACAATTCAACTACCACGGAACGCAGTAGGGTAGATTCGAAAATAAAGATGATGTTCCATGAAGCAAAAATGACAAGAAGTCAAATATACTTTAGTATTTCAACTTGGAAAAACTTTAATCTTCTTACAACAAAATAACCATAAGCGATTGCATTCCAAAAGGTTTATACTGCATGCAATATTGGCAACGTAATCCTTCAAATTTTAGCTGCGTGATCGTCTCTACATCTTTACCGTACATGTATATCAAATGACTTCGTCGATAGTATTCTAGACAAAAACATCGCTTCAAATACTTAACAATTTAGAACAGGAGTGACACTGCATTACACAGCCATTCATTCGAAACACAGAGTGATCAGGCTATCTAAAATAAACATCAATAAATACATTATTGTTCACGTAGGTCTCGTCAACACGAAATGCCTCGGATCGCCGATATAGCGAAACTTTCCAAGGTAATTCTTCGAAGCGTTGAATATGAAGGTTACAAGAAGCGAGAAGTAGAATTAATGAAGGGATCATATATCCTCCATCGTTTTGAATCATTGCTAAGCAAACAAAGGAGATGGAAAGAATGCATTCCGGCGAATACAAAACACAGTGTGCCAATTGGTTCGTGTTCCTAATATTGTAGTTGTTAGTCAAGAAATTTTGCTTTGCGCTGCTTTTCTCACACCAACGAGTATTCTAGACAGTAGATACACTTAACCTGTAGCACGATACGAGTTTACGATCAATCATTTTGAATGAATAAGCAAAACCGAAAGAAAACATTGAAAATTTGCATTGCGTAAACCGAGTGTATTGTGAGCTACTACGGGAAGAGCTTAGTTATTGTAATGAACATCGACGCACGAAAAGCGCCTTTCCCCTGGATTTTGACAGATATCCTAAAAGAAATAGGCTTAAAGAGCATAACTAAAGAGCTACGCGAGGGCGTAAAATCCTTCGCAGAAACACGTCGAGGGGACTTCGTTCGGCCCGAGCGAGAATCAAAACAACGCGCAAACATAATTCGCCTTTAGTCACGTCTCACTCACCTGCGGGGAAGAGAACCAGGTTATCTGAACCTCGGAAACTGATGGTTCTATTGGTGCCATAAAACGATAAAATGCACTAGGATTTTGCACCATGGTCACCGGGGCTCCGGATTGAATGATGTATAACTTTCCCTGGAACTCCATCTCTGAAATAGAACAAGTATTCCGATTGAGTCTTCTCTCTCCACATGGTTTACGAAATATTTACAAACGTTTTCGCCTTTCTTGAAAGAAAACTACTCACTCATATACGTCTTAGCATCCTCCTTTGAAATAAACATATTCAATTGAGCAGCTGCTTGGTTTAAAGCGGCGCAAAACACCAAAAGGGCAACCAAGTAAGACCACGTTGTGTAACGACGAGAAGCCATACTGGCGATGTTTACAATGTAAGCCCCAAACAAGTTCCGCTTCCAGTGCAAGTTTTCACCCTCTTTGTGACCACTCCACTAACTGTACAATGATTTCGCATGCTTAAAGACTACTTTGAACATGTCTGGGAAGGTAATTTAGGCCTTCCAATGCCGTACTAAGTTTCAAAACATAACCCCCGATGACGCACTCCTGAAATTCAAGTAAAAAGTAGCTGCTCTCCTTGGTGGGGCAGGGTGTGACGTCACATTCTCGTGGTCCAATAACGCGCGGCTATTGATTAGCAATCGATTGCAGTACGTGCTTAGAAAACAAAAAAACCTGTCATTATTTCGCGCGTTTTGTGTTAATGAAACAACTGAATCAACAAATTACCGGAAAAACTAGTTACGAGCATCACTCACGTGGGCAGAGCACTCAGTCATTCTCATTCATGCGGCCGCCGCTAGGGAAAAAGTTCAAAATTCTTAGGGAAAACAAACCCGGTAAATCCCCTTTTAAAAAATGTGTTTATTATATTTTATTCTTGGGTTTCTCTTTATTTTTAACTGGTAAAGCAAGAATCAGACATGTTTTAGCTTACGAAGCATTAATCAGTTTCCGTTCCGGAAAAATATCAGAATAAAGAGTTAGGTCAAAATATTTTGGGTAAGTGATTTTTATCTGTTCTATAAAAGTACTATTTTGACTGATATCTTGATCTATTTTCTCCGGCTTATCAAGCCTTTTAGTCTGTTTGAAACGATGACTGATAGATATCGTGACCTTAAAGCATTAAACTACCTTGAATTGTGGGGCTATATCGCGAGATAATAAGTAAGTTAATGAACTAAAACTCACTAACATTGTTTGGGTTGATAGTTTAGTACACTTCATTGGAATAGTTACAAATGATCAAGAATAGTCCTGCCTGGTTATAACGGCACACATAGGAGAATGAAAAGTACGACCTCATATTTCTAAGAATAGGGATGCCACTATTCTTGAAGAAAAAGAACAATAATTTAGTGCGCTTTCAAATCGAGTTAGGAAAACTGCAACTAGTGTGGCAAAAAAGGAATCGAGCGAAATGATGACAGCGAAGTCGTTTCAGCTACAGAAAAAGGACGGATGACCTGAAACCTTTTCCTTTGACAAATCTATTATAAATTGAATTTCCTGCCAGAAAAGCAATTGAAAAATATCCCTCTCTAATATTCGGGAATTTACAATATTTTTAAAGCTTTTTCGAGGTAATCTTTCATTGACTGCCTACAATCCTATTGCGCAAGGCTAGTTAAAATTTTATTAGGAACCTTTTTATCTCGGCTAAACATTTTGAGAAAAAGATTTCCTCGACGGCTTTAACCATAATAGTAAGCATAGCGTGCTTGTCCCCGCGTTGACATTGTGTCAAAAAAGTTATCGCAAAGCGGGTGTGGGGAAGAAGCCCTCATACAACCAAGATATGATTGAAACTTTTTCATGACGTTATGGCTATCTGAAAACAATTTTGTTTGGGCTTGGCAAAAACGACATTGTCATGTGAAACTCTCCCTGCTTCCTGTTTCTTTGTGCATTGCCTGTTAAAAGTTTTCATTAAGCAATATATCTCCTTTTGCGTGACTTCAAATAACCCGGTTTAATAGGAAAATAAAATGCAGTTTCCACACCTAATTCCAAGCAGATTGTAAAAAAATATCCTATTTACACATGTTGGCTATATAAGGGCGGTGCTCCCTGAAGGGTGCTGACTTTGTCTGTGCCTATTGTTACGTCATTATGTTCAAGGACTACTGTTGAACATCGTAAACCTTTTTTTGTAATCTGATCTATGATTTTCATGATAAACCTTTACAACTGGTAAACGTGTTCTCGGCAGTCTGAGGCACTCATTCGTAAGAACAGAAACAAAACACTATTTTCACGCAAATTTAGCACGCCTTCATGAATTCCTACACGTTTCTGCTCTGTTTTTAACATGTTTTGCAGGAAGTTGTGCAGAGAAGAAAGGTCAGTCGTGATACCGTTTCACGTACTTTCAAGTATTTCCTTTCACATAAGACGCACTGCGGCACGAATCTCAATTACCTGTAACCTTGTAAGACAATACTATATCCTCAGCTGGAACTTGGTTTGGTCACGTTGAAATGACAAAGCTTTTAGACGGGGTACCCGCGCAACTGTTCTGTAAGAGCTACTTGAATCAAATGAGTAGTAAACACGGATTAGTTTAGAATAAGTCGGCGAAATAGCCGGCTTTGAAAGTCTTCAAAGAGGAGTGGTCATGGAGCAAATATTCCTTGGTTGGCTGAGAAAAAAGGAAAGAATGAAAGTAAAAGAAAGAGAGAGAATCGGCAGAAGAACGAATGAACAAACTTGAGCTATGAGTCCCTAAGGCAATGTTAAGATTAATAAGGTACGGCATTCGCAGAAAGCAGCTTTTCAGTTTAATATCATTTTATTATTTTATTCAGTATTAGGTATTTGGTTTTTCGCATTATGTATTAGGTGTACCTTTTAGCTGACGACTAGTCAAATAAAGATTATCTTATCTCATCTAACTAATGCATTAAGGTTTATATAAAAACTGTACTATCGTCTGGAAAGCTATTTATACCGTAGATATCGTTGTCTATGCTTTGAACAACGGGGGCCCAGATATTTTCAAGATAGTTTGTTGTATCTATTTGAGGTTACAACTTTGAGGGGGGAGGGGTGAGTTACTTTCGGAAGGTATTGTAAACGAAAATAAAATAAAGGCCGTGTCTTCAATGAGTTTCAGTTTTCGTACCTGTACGCGTGTCCTGTTATGCTAGCCTGCTCCTTTAGTTCATCAAAACAGGTGGCCGACGCGTGGAAGGAACAATTGATACCAAAAACAGACCCAAGGAACAAGAAAAACAAGAACTATGCCCGGATCCCCGGCCTTTGTATCGGTAAGCAATCGTCGAGTATTCGTAAGTGGTCGGGAGCATTCGTCTCGGACAACAACATTAATGACAGCTTGCTGCTTGGTGCACGGTACATGTACTCCACGGCGTTCAGAAAACACAACGTTATAGTGTACGCCTCTAGAGCTCTTCGCTCTCTTTTCCTTTCGACACAAAATGGCATTGAGGAGAAATGCAAGCAAATACGGTGCTTCGTCCTCGCACGCGGACGAAGATACTTTGCCGACAGAAACTCAAACGAGTTTCTTCCAAAAAGGCCGCGAGTTCGAAAGTCGCTATGTAAATCATCATTACACGGAAGAAGAGCGGGAAAAGCTTGGTACATTCGAAAGCGTGGACTACCTGCCTCCTCACAGTGCTGTTTACAAGGTCAGTCGAGGATTTCATATCTGGAGAACAGCGGGTTACTTTCCAGAGGGGGAGGGCGAGGGCACTTAATAGGTGCTTTCCCGGAAATTTTGGCTGAAAATCAATTAAGCTAAATGATTCTTAGCTAATTATCAACAGCTAATCAAATTCGAGATTACTAACTTCAAGTTGATAATTAGCTTGTGCTTCACTTGCATGCTAATTTTTCACTGCCACTTTTCTTGTACCATACTTTCTACACTACCCTGAAATATTTGTAGTGTTTATGAAGAGGATTAAGATGAAGCTTTGAACGACTAGTAGATTTATACTAAAACAACTAGATTATTCGCTCTCGATTTCTATGCGTGTTAGTGACACGGGCTGCGCCCTCGTCAACTACACGCAACAGAAATCTCGAGCTCATAATCTAATTGTTTATTAGTATAAATAAATCTACTAGCGTTCTATTACAAATGCCGTTCTCTGATTGGCTACGCTACTCACTATCTATTCTGTGATAGATATTGAGTCATAGCTATAACAGCCGCTTAGCGTTTTGAAGGATTTAGATAAAGTTTTGAATGAAGAGTAGATTTATACCAAAACAATTAGTTTACTTGCTCTCAATTTCTATGCGTGATAATTATCTCTGGCTGTGCCTTCATCAAGTATCCAAAAACTCAAGCTCATAATATAATTATTTAATACCAAGAAACACAAGTGGAAGTTTGGGTATACAAGAAATGTTTTTTTTAGCTCTCCCAAACATCTACGAGAGTTGATATAACTCGATAGAAACACAGAAAACATGTTTTTTATTTCTTTTATAAAACACTGCAACAGAAATTTTCAAAATGTAAATTCTCTTTGCTCATACCATCATTACATAAACAGCTTGTGCTAGTTCTGTGTTTCTCTCAAGTTATAAAGACATTCATTATTATTAACGATCAGTGCATGTATTTTCATAAGGCTTTGAAGATTTCCAACCGCTTTCTGAGGACTCCTCGAGATTCTCCAGAATTGGTCCAAAGGCCACACAAACCTTTCCGACCAACTTCTAAACTTTCATCACTCTGGTGATGATCAAACAGATTGAAAAAGACTCATGATTTTAACAGCTTTCTACCTTTAAGTTTTATATTCAATATAAGGGTCAAACGTGATACCATTGAAGTCATCAATAGTGTATATGTAAGATATGCCACCTGGACCCTAGATGTGGTTTCACATGAATTTTTCAAGTGTATTTTCCAGCAAAATACTCTGGTGTATGACATAATTATAATAGATTATAGATTTGTAAAGACAGTGTACTTACCATTTGGAACAAAATTTTTGTGGGTTCTATTTCTTTCATAACCCACAAAAATAGTTCCAGCTAAAAGGTTGTTTTCTGTTGAACAAAAGATCTCCTGAAGATGTACCTTGGAAATCCAACTGTTTTGAATATGGTATTTTTTAAACAAAGCAGAAATCAACAAAAACAGTTAGGATATATATATTTTTTTCATGTCAAAACAAGTCACTCAGCCAAAAATTAGCTTGAGCTGAAACAAAATGAAAATTTGCCCCAAAAAGCAATATACTGGTACACATGTTATAGTGTACACACAGCCTTCAGTCGCAATAGTTGTGAGAACATGTAAATAGAACTTACAACTTGTAAGAATTGAAGTAGACCTTATTACTAACTGTAATTAATCTTATAAGTAATAATTCTCATTTATTTTACATATAAATTCTAGAACTGGCTCAAGCAGCAGCCATCACGACTGGATTGGGATCGATGGGTAATGATGGGCATGATAGGATTTTGTGTTGGATTCATTGGTTTCCTTATGCATCAACTTATTGATGTTATAGCAGAGTATGTAACTACACTAAAATTTGATTGATTTTTGGTAGCAATCTAGTTACAGTTAAACCCTGATTTTTCAAACAAAAACTTGTTCCCCTTGGCGGTTCAAAACATCAGGATTCTGCTGTATATAACATTTTGCAGAGGCAGTTAGGATTATAATTTATTTATTATCTCTAATACATTTTTCTTTTAAACACTTTTCTGCAGGGTAAAGTGGGATAAGGCCTCTGAGTTTATTAAGGTATGTCAGCGTACAGTGATTATTTTCGCAAACTTCTCCAGGTATGCAGCCTGTAGAGTAAAATTGTTTTGAGTGTTTTTAGAAAAAGAACTCTACATGATATTTTTATTGTGTGCAAATGTAAGCAAAATAATATATTTCAGTGTTCTTTCTCTTGTAGGATCGAGACTATGGTTTGGCTTGGGCCTGGGTTATTGGATACAGTGTTTTATTTGTCATAGCTAGTTCTGTTCCAGTTGTGGTTAGTAACATTGATGTATTAATTAATCCCATTTCATTACAAACAATGTGTATTGAAAATGGAGGAGTAACTAGGATTTACAAATCATCTTAAGTAAAACTTTCTCTGATTGAAAATTTTTAAGCTTCAAGCTTTCAGCTTCCAGTCTAAAGCAATCAAGAACTAAAAATTTTGTTTAACTGTGAGATGAAAGATAAATACAAATAGGAGGTGTGGAGAAATTCTGATTAGGTAAAAGAAGGAACAATATGCCAAGTGGCCCACTTTCCGGAGCTTATCCTGATTTCTGTAGCATGAAGTGACTAGAAATATTTCTACTACCCCCTGGATGGGATGCTAGTCCATCGCAGGGTTACCCCCAGCATTAAATTCGCCAGTACCCATTAAGTGTCTTGCCCATGAACACAACACAATGTCCCCGGCCAGGCCTCGAGCCCGGACCACTCGATCCAGAGTCAAGTGCACTAACCATGAGGCCACTGAACCTCCCACAAAAAGCAAAAAGAGAAAACAATTATTACAAAAATAATTATATCTTAGATTCAAGCACAATGAACAAGAGCACTATTAGTGAGGATATTGTACATAAATTTGCCAGTTGTGGAGATGAAGCAGAAAATTATTAATACAGCCTGTCAATGAGTCTGTAAATAGTAGACCAGCCAAGAAATGATTCATACTTGTGGAGATAATTTTAATACTTGAGCTCAAGGTCCTGCACAACCATTGTTTGATTTGATGGCTGTTTTATTTTGCAGTTAATCCAGTACCTTGTGTAAAGTATGCTAGGTGTATAATAGTTCCAGAGGTTTTCATGTTTCTATTTCTCACTTAAAAAATATGAGCTGTGAAAAGGCAAAAATTAGTCATGAAGGAATTCAAGTAGCCAGAGGGTTTTCTACTCTTGCTTGCTTTCGCTGTAATAACACCTTTTTATCTCAGTAGCAAAAAGAAGTACAAATAAACGTCTGAGAGGGTAGTATTGTAAATAGACAATTAAGTGGTACAGTGGTAAAACAATTAGCTACCTCATACATGCGACCTTGTTGTTACTTATTTTTCCAGGAACTTAAAGTGCCTATGAAGTAAAACATAATTGCTGCTGATTTGAAAAGCTTTTCAAAGCAAAGAAGAATGGCGTTTTCCTTTTTGGAATACCTTTTTTCGTTTTAGAGATATTCACGTTTTTTTCACAGAAAGAGACTGGAGCCAAAAGTGTTGCCATGGCAACAACACAGAAGGTGTCTTTCTGTTTCTTTTGTGATGCACATTTTTGGTGCCAAGTTTGAAGAACACTGCTCCAATATTT
>Ga0126337_10000685_pt1 | contig 18316 bp, 8 predicted proteins | sample DipCmetagenome_FD_92527 | JGI IMG/M metagenome (GOLD analysis project Ga0126337, IMG submission 92527) | Coral microbial communities from La Bocana,Puerto Morelos, Mexico - Diploria C A metagenome | ecosystem: Host-associated > Invertebrates > Cnidaria > Coral | place: La Bocana,Puerto Morelos... | reverse complement strand
TTAAAAGGAGAAATCGCTGTAATATGAAAGCAGATGAAAGAAGTGAATGATAAGGCTTAGGAAAAAAAAATAAGGTAAGGTCTAGGAAAACAACAGGATTACTTACATCTGTAATATTAAATAGGCCCTCTATATTATGGGTTATAAGAATGCCAGAGATGGAAAGAGCATATCAAAAATACCAAAATGGCCAAGTTTGAGGTCCCCAGCATTAAAGAGTAAGTTTATTTGACAGATTGAATTTTGGAAAATTTAGAGGATGTCTATGAAAAATGTAGCTGGAGAGTAAAATCTTGCACTTTCACAACTTTTTTTCCCTTACAAATCATCTTATGTTTTTATGAATTCAAATCATCATAAAATCTCATTATTTAATGGTTTCTGGCATTCTGGTACTATGACAAAATTCGCATCTTTGCTATCTAAGCCATCTTCAAACATAAAAAAGAAGTCTCTATGATAAGAAAAATGCTGTTTACTATTTCAAATATCTCTTTTCATTCCAGAAATAGTCAAGTTTTAAAAATATGCAAATTAGCCAATTGATGATGTCATACATTCAACCAAATTCTGATAAATATAATGAAGAAAGATATCTCGGCCAATTTTGCATCAGATGAATTTGATTCTTTGCAGTACGATTCTACGAAATGTACTCCACAGTACTAGCTCAACAGTTTTGTTGCCATGGCAACATACTGGGTTCAAGACCTCATATAAATTTGTTAGCTCAAGTTTGTGACCTTATGTGTTTTTTAACTGAAAATTATCAACTTATTGAAATCGAGTAGGTAGGGACTGGAAAAGAGTGAGTTGCCATAGGAACATAATTTTTATAGTGGTAGGTGTGTATCCTATAGAACCATTAGGCTACCAAGTTTCAATGGTCTGTGATGCAAATTGGCCAAGATAGCTCTATTGATATACTTCATATAATATTGGGTTGAGTGTATGACATCATCAGTCATCTCATTTGTATATTTTACACATTTTTCAAACATATCTCTGGAACTAATGCAGACATTTACAAATGGTAAACAGCATTTTTATTCTTGGAATTCTTTAGAAGGTGTTTTTTCCTAGCACAAGTTGCATTTTTGTTTTCACAATAGCAAAAAATTTGGCTTGTGACTTATATCAGCAATATCCCTTCATGCACAAGTGCAATTCCACGTTAAATACTCTCTCTTTGATAGCCAATCAGACCGCGGGTTTACATGAGTAAAATTTGATCACAGTACCACTTACTTATGAAAAGTTGGTCATGTGATGGCTGAGCTACAAAGGGCCTATTTTTCCTTCTGCAGCTGGCCAAGCCATCATTTTCCTTTTTGGTGAGCAGTAAACTTGACTTAAACTTAGGTGAAGCATATGATGTGCACCATCGGGGTTAAATTTGAATGTGATATTTGATTGGCTGAACACTGAAATTTGCATCATACTACTGCACAAAATGTTGCAGATGGCAGATAGGCAAAGAAATTTGTTGTGCTTAATGTTGCAGAAGTAGGATAAAATTCTACTGCTGGAATATTGTGCACAACAACTTCATGGTTGGATGTACAATGCAATTTAGCCATTGCATGCAATATTTCACTGTGTATTCAGGTGTTAATTAGTCTTTATCACTTATTGTTATTTTGTCTGGTTGTCTATGTTGTAGTTAGAAATTAAATTCAGGTAAAAATTAAATTCCTTTGTCTCTTGACCCTTCTTATTCATTGATTATGAATAATTAGGGTTATAAGAAAAGGAAATTGAGAATCAAACTAGGTTAAAATTATTTTTACCTGAATTATATTTTTAACTACGACATCTACATAGGACTAACTTGTCATAAATCAGTGGTTAAATTTGAATGTGAGATTTTATTGTCTTAACACTGACATTTGGATCACTCTACTGCACAAAATGTTGCAGAGAGTGGATACTGGAGACATTTGTTGTGCACAATGTTGCAGACATAAGATGCAATATAGCACTGTGTATTCAGGCCTTAATTATCCTTTATCCTTTATGGCAGAGAAATAGCATTTAGTTATGGAAGGAGAAATCTTAAGCAAGCCTCTACCAAGGCTTCAAAGTTTGAAATTGTCTCCAAGTATCCCTAACTATTTCAACAAGCTTTTTTCAGCTTTAAGGAAAAAAAATGATTATATTTTTAATGGGATAATGGAGAGTTGGTCATGCTGCTCACACGAAACTTAAAATTGAAGCTAGATGCCTGGGGGATTTTTGAAGGTGTCTTTTCTATTTTTATGTATATATATATGCTTTATTTCTGGTGTGGCAAAAAAAACATGGTGATGGTGAATTGTTCTATTCATCATGCCACAAAAAGTTGAGAGTTGTATACTGACTGTACATTGAAAAATTTGGAGTTACTGCATATATATTTGTAAGTACCAATATTTTTGTACTCTCCATTTCTTTCAGACTGCAAACGCAAGTTCCAGATTTAAATTCTAGCTTAGAGATGGTAACTATGTTAACTTCAAAAAAGGTATTGTCTTGTCTTGTAACAAGCTTGATTAACACAGGCAATTTAAAAAGCTAGTTTGGAGTAAAAATGTGTTGTTAAGTTAAGTGGTTATTTTGATGCATAATTTCATAATAGCTAGACTTTTGATAGATATTATGTACTGTTACACAGGGCTTAACAACTGGATGGAGATGTTGTCTTTAACAGCTAAGCCCTTGAGCACAAAATTGAAGGGAGATTTGCAGAAGATTTAGTGTGCTCATTGTTGGAGTAGGATGGGGGTGGGCTTATCAAAGTCTTGTGGTATGCTCTGGTCTGTGGTTTAGCGGGCCAGGATGTGAACTCAAGATCGTCTGTTTTAGAATCTCTTGCTTCACCAACATGGCTAAAACACCATGGTACAACAATCGTTTAAATTTGAGAGACCATGTTTAATCACATTTATAGAAATTAAGACTAAATGCATAGCAGAATATTTTGACAAAGGTACACATGAAAGCAAATGTGGCAAAGCACTGTGTTGTCTTGAGTGTTTGATATCACTTCATAGATACCGGTGCTAAGGAGGAAGCAATAATAGGTTGATAGATGATTTACATGATGAAGTCATTTGACTGTTAGTAGTACTAAGAATTTTTCACTTTATCTTTTTCTGATGCCAACCAGTGCAATTGTTATTTAAACTCTAATGTGGATACAATTTACATAATGGAGAGAAACAAAATGGGTCCTGGTAATTGTAGTCAAATGATGACATCATGAAAGTAAGCTTTCCAGATCACATAGCATGCAAACACCATCATGGTTATGATTTCTTTGTTTAAACTTGTTAAATTATTAATGAGTTTAAGCAGAAGCTTGTCATCTCAATTAAGATGAGAAGCTCCTGGCTTGAGAAGCAGATGTAATTAGAAATATACATACACTCAAACAGAGCCCATATCTCTGTTAGTAGTTTTATGCAGTTAACTAATTATTAATGTCTTGCTTTTGCTTTAGGATAGTTCCAAGCCACTTCAGAGCAGATTTTTATTGTCTGATCAGGTCTATTGCACTGCAGAAGTACCACCAACAGAAACAGTCATGTTGTGGCTTGGGGTAAACAAAATATATGTTCTACTTTCGTAAACCTCTATGTCATGAATATGAAGAATCTAATCATAGTAATTGGAATTCTTGTCTGACAATAAGGACAAATAGAACGTGCAGAACCAATTGTGATTTAGAATTTTGTTATAGATACCATCAATATTGTATAATAGGGCATTTGCTGGAGGTGTTCATGTAAGTAAGGTTTGACTGTACTCAATTGCCAAAAAAAATTGTAAAATTTTTGAGGTGTAGTAATGTTTGAACGATTAAAGCTGTAATTGTTGAAACCCGTAGACAAAAAACAAATGGGGGAATTGTATGGAGGAGAATTAAACAATGTGTTTTCCTATGATTTATATAGCGATGTATGTAAATGTGTACTTCATTTGAACAAATAGTTGATGGAAAGAAGGGTATGGAGTTCTGCAGTAACTACTATCACATTGAAATGGGAAGGAAAGAAAAAAGCATTACTGTAACAGCACAGGGTGTTTTTATTTGGCCACACCTTACCAAGAACTTACCCCACAGGTTTTGTTAATGTTGGGTCACCAGGCAAATTGATCAACTGTATTAAAGAATGATTAAATTGTTTGCCTGGTTTTACCATCTAGAGGAACATTTTTCTTATGAAGAAGTTCGGTTCAAAAAGTTTTCCCTGCTGTAAACCCCAGTTGCCAGGCTATTTGTACCATTCTTACTCCACTGTATCAAAGAACATTAAGGGTCACAATTGGACATCACATGAAGGAACAACACAGAAGTGAACCTAATGGAATTGCAAAGAATTTTAGGATTCTTAAGAAGTGCCAAAGCAAGCTTGACTGTCTTACTTCTGAAATGTTTTTTATTAGAATCTTTTTTTCAATTCTAATTTATTATAACCACACAATGAACACTATATAGTACTTACAATATGATATTTACCGGTACGTTATTAAATTAATTAATTAATTAATTAATTAATTACATCGCTCTACTTACACTACTTACAATGTGATTCTGCAAAACACGCAGTCAATATTTGTTTTTAACTTTTTTATTTATGCATGTATTATTTTCTTCTCATTCTTTAGCTTATAATATTAAAGTATGCTTTAATTATTAAATAAATATGTTTTTTACTACTATGCACATCATTATGCCATTGTTTTTTTACTTCTCTCACCTACTGTTTCCATACACATATTTTAGGTTTATATACTCTATATTTATGCACGTAATGTGAATTCTTGTACCAAGCTTGAAAATGACTGTTGAGTGGTTGAAACCTTATTCTTCTATAGCGTTGGTTTTGTCACAAAATCAGTTTCAAAGAACTTAATGACACAATTTTTTCTTCTTTTATATCTGATATCATTTTTCCATCTTCATCACCAACCCATCTTCATTAAATGTTAGAGAAAATAAGAGTATCATGTTGCCCATCATTGGAAGAAAAACAAAAGTATCAAGTTACAGACTTTGGCATGAATTGCGAGAAAGTAAAATTATCACATATTTTAGTTCAATGCCTTTGAATTTGAGATAAACAGAAATCAGTGCAAACAACATGGTAATAAGGAAAGCTGTCTTGGCTAACAAATATTGTCAGATATTTTTTGATTTAGAATAAAAAGTTACATATTTGAGCATCCAATGCTGAGATTAGGACTTAATCCAGCATTCTGTCATGTTCATTCATATTTGGTCCTTGGAAGCTGACTATCCCAGTCATTGCGAACTGGGAGTGGACAGGGGCTGGGACATGGATGACGATGACCTTGGCACTGCTGTACTTTACACTTTGTATTTTCTAAGAATGTTCAAATTATTAAGTTCAATGGTTGAATGTAACATCATCTAATGCATTTCTAATTTGAGACATGATCTTTTAGGTAAATTATGTGTATGTATCTGCAAATACATATATGCATTAGATTTGGCTGAACTGAAGTCACATTTTTTCCTGTATTATTTGACTGGTGCAGTTGAATATAATAGCAAGGTCTACCTATATACAACTGTGTTGATCGCAACTGTTTCAGATGTCGAACTTACCTTAAAGCCACATTAGGCTTGGCACATGTAAAGTTCAATGTTTGAACTAAGCCTTGATAACATGATCTGACAGGTTCTCGCAGAACAAGACATGTTGTAGATAGTTTCTGATGAGACTGTGCAATCATTCAATCTTTTCATAATTTCTGTTCCATTAGGCAAATGTGATGTTGGAGTACAGCATTAAAGAGGCAGAAGCTCTGTTATCCAAAAATTTGAATACAGCACAGAAAAACTTAAAAGAAATCGAAGAGGATTTGGGCTTTTTGAGAGATCAGTATACTACAACTGAAGTCAGTATCCTTCAAATACGTGTAATATTATTTATTATAAGTAAATACATTTATTATGTAGAGAAATAGAAATTATCTTTTCAAAAGAAAGGGGTTTGTTATTTTCACATGTGAATAAAGAACAGTATGTGCACATGGTTTACCCTTAATGAAACAAGAACTCAACGAGAGAGGATTTAAATGATTTACATGATAATATCATTTTTCTACAACTACCAGTGAGAATCATTGCCTCTTTTTGTTTCATATGTTAAATGTAATTTCGGTATATTAGACCAATACACAGTACAATGCAATTATACAATGTAATAGTAACACAAAATGTAATAACTTTTAATGTGAAATGTGATAGCACAGAATGTAATAATATTCTGGGTGGTACGTGTTTCTTCGAAATATGAGTGTTTGTGTTGGCTAGAGCCTAGAGACCAAAAATCTGTGATTTCATAAAGTGACAAACTCCTCAAGGGTTTTTCAAGAAGACTTCCAATTTTCAGGAAAAAAATGAAAAATGCATCAGGTGAATTCAGACAAAATCCATGGAAATAAGCGATGTATTTGTTTATTTTCTAAAACTACTATGTTTACTAATTAACAACAACTACATATCTCTCATATGTTATTCTTAGTTACATAGCATATACTTCTGAAGAAGAATTACCAAATTTAACAAAAATTGTTTTCGAAAAAAAAGAGATGATTTGAATACATTTAATGTTGATGGTAATTGAGAGGGAAAACAGTGTCCAACATAGCCGTTATTTCCACCAACAGGAGCGTTAAATGAGAACCAAATTTATAATTACACCTTCTTCCTTAACCTATGACCTGTAGACATGGCTAGAGTTTACAACTGGGAAGTCAAGAAGAGACAAGTGCAGCAGAAGTCTCCTTCAGAATAATACGAAAAGCATTTAGTACATTATTATTATTGTTATTGTTATTATTATTAGCATTATTATTATTATTATTATTATCAATGTTATTATTATTATTATTGATCTTTTGGTGTATTTAATTTTACTTTTTTTACAATAAATTGTTTGCTCAGTGATGTAACATTTTTCATTTCCGATAACCTTCTTTACATTGCTCATAATGCAAGAGATAAAACCAGTTGACAGTCTGCAAAGTGCATTGAGCTGACATCATGACTTCATACAAATACTGTACATAGCAAAAGCTTTGTGTCAGCCATGCCAATGATTTCATTTTTTTAATTGTCATTTTATGGCCTGGGAAACAGAGGCCTTTTATGTCACTTTGTGACAGAATGGAAACAAGAAGTACATGCAACAGGTGACGATGGTGTGTGACACATGAAAAGGAACTAAAAGATACATTTTCAAAACTGTGTAATCTCAAAGGGTGAACAAACAAAACTCACAGATTCTTAACTAAAGGCAAGGACAACTTGAAACCTTAATACGGGCACTGTGATCATCATGTTTTCAGGAATATGGAGAGATTTAGGAAATTCCTCCCTGCAAAGGGTATTGTGCTTTCAAACCAACATGTGAGAGGAATTTCTCGTCAGTCAATTTACATGAGAAAATATTACTGCTAAAAGAACCTTCGTGACAAAAACATTTCTTCATTTAGACAGTCAGCTAAAATGACCAAGGCATGATGTTTCTAGGTGTATTGCTTCTCTTCCTGGAGGTATTTCTATCCATCTGAGGTTCATAGCCTTTCAACAGACTCTGATAGTTTCCCCTTGGTATGGTTTACTTTGAGCCAATCGTATCACTTTACCCACCAAGGATCCTCAGGCCTTGCTTGATTTTATGGAAACCATTGTTACCAAAAAATTTCTGAAAATTAAAACTGCCATTTTCAAATCCCTCCAGTTTGAAGAGTAGTTTCAAAAAGCTTGGTTTTTGTGGTGGATTAGTGTGGATGGTAGGCTTACAGTAGAAGTAAAGCATTGTTAGAAGTAGCAACTTCTTTGAGTCCCTTCTGTAAATAGCATTGTTGTTGCAGCATGCTCAGGAATTGTGATGTTCATTATTGTAATGACTGTGCGACTTGTTTCATTATTTACATTATTATACTTTGAACTCACTGTCCCTTTTTTGATTGGTCGAAAGCATACAGTGAATTTTCGAAATCAATGCCTGTGATGTCATCTAGCCCCAGATTATACAATAATCATGTCAAGGACACTCAAGGTCACAGGTAGTCATGCCATGAATGACCCTGGTGCATGATTTCTAGGGGTAATCATGGCAAGTTTGCGTGCTTTATCTTGATTACCGTCACTGAAGAGGCAAAAACATGACTTCCATTCTTTTGTTCCGTTCAATGAATAATAAAACAATTATTAGATTCGGTTTTTGTGATATCCAGTATAATCAAGGTCTTGGCAAGGGTTATCAGCCTCAGCCTTCGGCTGATAACGCCTACCTTGACCTTGATTATTCTGGATATCTCAAAAGCCTCATCCCATAATTGTTTATAAGGGCTACTATGAGCCATTGTTGCATGCATGTACAATGTATCTGATGCAATGTCTGACAGACATTAAATAACCAAATGGCCTAAAATGTTAGCCAAGGGCTTGTTGTTTGAAATGTTCTGGAATCTTGCTGGTGATTATAATACTTGGATCAATATTACCAAACAATAGCTGGGGATGAGTCACTATATTTTAAAATATGCCTCTTATAAAGCAAAACAAACATGTAATCTGTCGTTTTCTAAAAGCTTTATTGACAGTTTCTTTCTTTGATTACATTTCTACAACTGCAGTATCTTTAAACCATCAGCAGACCTCGACTAATGAACTGCACTTGGTGGATTGAGTTAGCACACTCCTTATGTTCATCCTATGTAAACTAATTCACAAGCTCTCACAAAGAGCAATCTGCCCGGAGCTTATTGTTCAAACTCATATCAAATTTATTGTTAATTGTTATCATTCTAAGGAATAATAATACAATGCGCCATGTCAATGTATTGTGCCATTGTGTAAAATTATTTTAAAGGTGGCTGGAATTCTATTTGAAAGTAAACGTAGCAAATCTGAACATGCAACTTCTATGTTCACATTATCATTGAAATAACACCTGATGATTCAGTTATGATATATTTACTGCATAAAAAGTCCCACGATGATAAACACCACTGAATTACACACTCTTAATACTCAATGGGCCGCAATAACAATATTTCATTGCTGTTTATCAATACTCTGATTAAAATGATATACCTTATATTTGATATATCCTTAAGATTCTTAAGGAATTGTAAGTATGATCAATGAAATGTTTATGATCTAAATATTACACTTGTCTAACAATAAGCTCTGGACTAAATTTACTTACCTACAAAAATGATAAAAAAGATCACTTCGCAATGCAAACATTTAAAAAAGTGATATCAGAAAAAACCTGATAAACTGTACAGGGATTAATATTTTAAACATAATATCTTAAATTAACATTAACTACTAAAATTATCTTTCACATTGTACTTCCACTCATAACTCGACAATGCAACTGTAAATATATAAGAAATAAGTAGAAAAGCTAGCTTAACCCTTTCAAAATCATTTTTTTAGTTGACCATACATTGATTATGGCAAGTTGTGAGAATGTTCTTGTAAATCAAGACCAGCATTTCTTAGTTCAAAGGCCTTTCAATATTTAACTTATCTAATCTTGATTCTCGTCATGGTATTTACTTATGTTGGGAATATTTTTCAAGGTTTGGCAGCTTGAGGTTGATGGGTGCTTGCATAGAAATTCTTTCATCATACTTGATGGAAAATAGAAAAACTTCTTGCCCAGCAAGACAAGTTTCCTGACCAGCAAGAAACTGAGTTCAGATCAATATGTTCTACAAATGCCTTTCTTTTTCACAAAAAAGTATTAATTCCTGCTTTACAGATTACATATCCCCTACTTATGTGATGTATTCCACCAGATTCTAGTATACAGAAATGGATTTATTTTGATCTCTGTGTTCTCTTTTTGGCACAGGCTTTTAGCCAGACAAGTGTCCTGGAATCCGTGGTCGGTCACTTGTTAAGAAAACTGTTTTATTTTTCATGTTGCCTTGTAAACTGTTCATTTGAGCAAGCCCTATAGCGCATTTTGGAATCCTGCCAAAAAGCCTGTTTCAATACTGTATACCAACATGAACTGTTTCCCTGCAATAACTTCACTAGCATAATTCTAATGCATGTTTTTGAAAACCTGAATTACTTTCTTTTAGGAAATATCTGTCAGATTTGACTTTCTCAGTACTGATCTTCTGGTTAACCAATGAAACTAATATTATTATCCTGTTCAGTCTGTAATTAAAATATTTTCAATAGGATAAGTCTAAAATCTTACACTTAAAAACAACAGCATGTCAACATCAAAATGCATGAACTATAACAGTTCAACTGCTATCCTGCACGAATAATTTGCATTTAACTTCAATCAAACCTCAATAAAACATAAGGAGTATATATGGCATTTATAAAATGACTGCGTAATTCAACTTACAAACATTGTTTTACAAAATATTGTCAAATGAATTTTTTTCCCCTACATTGATAAGATTTAACTGGCATTAAACAAAAATACTATCACTAACAAATCTGTCATTTAATTATTACAGTCAAATAAATGTTATACCATTCTTTAAGTCCTCTACTTCAAGAATATATTAAAACCATCAAGTTACAAACTAGATTACTTACATTTGAGCTTAATTTTAAGGAGCAGAAGACCTTGAAGAACAGCACACAAAAACAGTCTATCTGACACATTGATCCATGTTGACATGCTGTGCTATCGCAAAAAAACTCTTCAAACTTTGAAGAACTGTTTTAAGGAAACCAATGCCGAACTTGTACTTACTTTGTACCCTTCCACAATTAAGTGAATTTGGTCAAGTCACAGATCATACCTTCTATGATTGAGAGTTTTAAGAGCCCTAGTCAGCGATACCTTTGTTTTTGTTTATATGTGAGAGTTGGCTATTTTAATCAGAGCATGTTGAAACAGAGGAAATCACTGTGAAACTACTAAAAATAAGCAAAAATACTTTTAGGAGCACAACTTACAGTAATGCAATTTAAAAGATTTCGCTTCACCATGCAACATGAATAATTTTGCTGGCATGAAAAATGGCAGAAGCTGACTGGGGTCCTTTTAAGGGTGACATTACAATATATCTTTGTAATTCTAAACACCAACATAACAAATTCTTGTACTACAAAAAGTTTGAAAAATATCCTGATTTGTCTAATTTATATAGCCAGCCAGAATACCAAAAAAGTTATGTACAAGCAGTAACTAATCATCTGAGTCGTCCAACATATGCTGGGTCAATGATTCAATACTTGTTTCTTCTGAATACTTATCGAGTACCTTTAAGACTTTTTCCACTTCATCTGGGAAAAGTTCACAAAGTTTGTCGTAAGCTTGGATTCGAAGCTCCTCATGTGATGAGTCACCACTTTCTTTTGGATTATCAGTGACATCATCGCATATTCCTCCGATTATTGGTGGTGCTCTTGACTGGAAATAACCATTCCTCTGACCATGATATGGAGTGCGTCTGTAACCTGGAGTATACCCTGGTGGTGCAGGGCCATAATGCTGATACCGCTGTTGGTGTGTGGGGTGATACTGATGGTGCTGCTGAGGAAATGGCGGAAGGTTCCAATGATTTAATGGCAGGCTACCTGGTGGATGGCTACTGACTTGTGGATTAGAGGAAAACTGTGGTGGATATGCATATGGATGCCTGCCAAACATCTGCTCTGATAACATCCACTCACCACTGACTACACCACTGTCACTAGCAAAACTTTGCAATGGCATTGAAGCGCCACGCACCATAATTTCTGGGGGCCCTGATGGGGATGAATATGGTGACTGAGGGTGGCAGACATGTGGAACACTACCACGTCTAACTACTGGACTGATGGGACCTGGAGAGGGTCCATAACAAGCCTGTTCTTGCACACTCGGAACACTAGGCATACTGTGTGTACGCTGGAAACGGTCCTGCATCATCTGGACCTCAGGAGGCAGTCCCTTAGGACCTGGTAAGGGATCAGATAGTCTCTGGCCAATTCCCACTGACTGGCGAGAACGTAGAGTAGGTGGGAACACTCTTGCCATCTCGGCAGGAAATTTGCTGTGTGGCGGAAGTGGAAGGGGCTTCTGACGAAAGTCTGTTGGCACTGAAGGAAGTGGCCTTGGGTGTTGTGGCACTTCAGGGGGACAAGGAGGCAGTGGTCGATTTGGTCTTGACACTTGGCCATAGGGAACCTCTGGGGGTAAGTGCTCAGTGCTTGGCAGATATGAATCTACCTCCTTTGTGGGATTTCGGTCGGGGTGTAGAAATCTGCATCTTTTCCCATAAGTACAGTTCCGCAGGTAAGGACAGAGCTTTCCACAGCCTTTTTTTAGGAACTCATCCAAGTTTGGACCATGTCGACCCAGAGGGTCATCTGGAGGCATGAATTTGTCATCGACAAATGTGTACATCAGCAACCGTTGCTCAATGACCTTCTTCCAGTCATGGCTCTCTCCCATTAAATCACGGAAGTTGTCATTAGACACAACCACACCATCATTATCTGCGGCGTGCTTTATTATGTATCTGTCATCATAGCATTTGATGATTCGACCATTAGTTGTTGTTCTACTAGGAGTCCATACCAGAAGCCGGTCCTGCTCAAGCCTCTTTAGGACATCTTGGTCCACAATTGGCGAGTCAGGCCGTGAAGACTTTTCCCGCCACTTTGGGACAAACACTTTGATGTCACGATGATTTCTTTGGAGAAACCAATCCACCACAATACCAATTCCCCTACATGAGAACACTCGCTGGGTACCATGACTGTAGAAAAATGAATAAGCACATAAAATGAGAATTAACTTTGGGACCTTTTGAAATCCAAGTATTTATCAAAACAAAGCACTACAGTGACTATACAGGGTTGTTATGGACATTTTAAAGTAGAAGGCTTTAGTGTTGGAGTGGGTTGTTGATCTTGATATAATTTTCTTATTAATGGGGGAAATATCCTCACAGGGCCATATTTAGGATGTGGCAAAATGACATTATGGCACAAGGCTAGCCTTAACAGTGTTCCATTTGCCAAAAAATAATAAAATAATAATAAAATAAGTCAGACTTGACCAGAGATTTTTTTCAATAAAATAAATAGTAAGGGTTAAGTAACCCAAGTAACCCCTCGCAGACACTGGTATCTGACTCTTACCCATAATGCCATTTGGCCATTTTAGTGCACTTCCCTGCTCTCTTGCAGAGTAGCCAGCTATGGTTATGCAGTAGACAGCAATATTTTCAATGGCAACTGGCAACTTATCATGTACAGCTATGCTATCATAACATGCTGCATACAGTTAGGAACCTTCCAACCCTGGTATGAGGAATTGTTATTTACTACATCAATGGATATCACACAAACACAGCACTTTATGGAACTTCCAATAGTCATCAGCAGATATATCAATGAACATTTTTGATATATAAAAAACACTATCCCATGTAATGATACAAATTTTTTAGATCGAATTAAATCAATGAACCCAAAATTGGTCTGCATATTCACAGTAAAAAGCACAAAAGGTTTTCCTATCATGTACAATTCATCTTCAGTAAACTTCAAAAAAGAAACAAGCTTTCAACTTTCTTTAAACCTTTTACTTGCTTTCAAAAAGATAATTCCTAGTCAAGCGGAGACTGCAGGAAATCCAAAAAATGTTGCATGTCATCAAGAGATCCTGCATGCTCTCGTGCACATGCTAATGACATTAGAAATTAAAAGGGTTTGCAAGGCAATTCAATGGCATCAAGTTAATTGCTATCTTTGATACAATACATGTATTTCATGCCGAAGTCATCCAATCATTGGTTTCAATTATGCAGACATTTGATATTGCAGTTACATGATGTCCAGCACATTTTCTAAATATTAATCAATAGATGTAAAATTGTGAGAGTAAATTGACACCTTGGTAAACTGATCTCCTGGTATTTTGGTATTTTCCAGCTGCATGAATTGACCGGTAATTATCCTCTTAAATGCAGAACAGCTGATCAGGATGGAAATATTTGAGATGGTAAGCTACATGTATTTAAATGCACGTTTGGGTGAAGGCCAAGAACTACATTATTTTATTCCAAAATAGAACTTTGCTTTGGGGCCATCCTTAAAAAAAAAACCACCTGATTAAAACAAATACTTTTTTAGACCATTCATAACTAACACTTACAAACTTCAGTCCCTAAGGAACCATTTCCTTAAATGTAAATCAATCCCATGATGGGTCATTTGAAAACCATGCCGAAAGAAAATAATACAATTTGCCAGAGAATCACAATGTCAACAAATACAGTCTGCAGACATTGAAAATAGCTGTACTTGAACGTGTTTCTAACACGGGATTCAAATGCAGTATTTTGGGAATATTGTCTTGTGGTGGGTAAATATACAAAATGTCATAGATCCTTTTTCATGCTGCCACTTGAGTTATTACAGCCAGGTTATGAAGACCTAATGTGAATTTTTCCTGGTCAGTATCTTTATATTTATCATTGTCTTAAGCATTGAATATTTTTAAATGTGTACGTTTATGGCATGCTTCACTGAAACTCGACATAATTTCATAGCAGCGCCAAGTTTCAAAGTCCAGAATTTCTCAAATATGGGCGATGTGAAACTTTTGATGACTAATAATTTAACAGTTTGGATTTTTCATTTTGGATACTATCCAACACGTGTCACTTTCATGCTCTATTTCTGTAAATTAATCCTTTTCCTCCGGAAAGTATTCAGCTCAACAGATAATAATTCAAAACCTCTTGACAATCCAATCCAGGATAAAAGAACATAATTTTGTTGCAATAGACGATGGGCATGACTTGTGCGTGTATGTGACAGTTACAAAGTTCGTGCTGTAATATAACAAAGCAAATCAAAGTTATAGAGAAGTTGGTCGAAAGCACTTCGTGAGTAGGTCTTTAAGATGGTTTTAAAAAGATAAAGAAGCTTTAATTAAAATATGCACGAGAGCAAAATGAACAATTTAAATGTCATAACCTCATTTACTCACGGACACGTGTGACATTCTCGACTGCCGTTCTACAACCGCGTAAATTTCACGAACGACTCACTAATTGATTTGAAGTGATCTAGCTTCGAGATATTAACAGCTGCAACAAAACGAAGTATTGTACGTTCGATCGGTGTTTACTACTATAAAATTTCCACGCGAGCATTCGCAAGGTATTAGTTCGCTGACGATGTGCTAGAAATTTGTGTGGAATTCCACTCACGCACTCTCCACGATCCGTGAGCTTATATTTGTGCAAACAGAACTGTAGTACTCGATTGTTTTGCTGGTAGCGATTGTGCCATAGATAAATTTGACGTTCACGACAATAAAAAAATTTCTTCCAACTGACACCGTACAAACTAAAGAATATATCACAACCCGTGCCAAACGACCGCAATTCCAAGGTCGAAGATTGTATATAAAAAAAAATGATACATACCTCATCGCGACATTGCTGCCATCAATAACGATTGGTCTCAGACAGCTGGAATCTTCCAGCGCTGGAAGAGGTTTCTCATACGAGAAAGTAGACGATCCCTCTTCCAACTGCTTCACTGAAGACTGCGCTTTCACTAGTTCCGATAAAAGCGAGTTCGTGTCGGCTAAAGGACCAAGCTTGCTTAGCCCCGTTGCAATCGTGTCCTCGTGATAACCGAGTTTCTTAGCGAAGTCTCTTAGCGATTCTCCACTCGCTGCAACATCGCAAGTATTTTCAGAATCACGGAGTTTTTCTTTCTCTTCGATCTCATCAGTCTTATTCACCACTGTTCGATTCACGACCATTTCTTCTGCCGTCCTTTGTGCTACTTTTTTGCAGTTCGCTTCATCAGCACATTCCTGACTTTGAGAATCGAATTCTTTGCTCTCGGCACTAAAATCGGTCGAGATTTCAGTCCGCGAAATAAAGCTCGAATCGACTTGATTGGGATTCTTTAGCACGGTCGTTTCAACACTACTCGGCGCTTGTTGGTTTATGTGATCTCGGTCACACTCGTCTTTCTTTATGTCGACCACAGATGGAGCTTGTTTTGTCAAAGCGCTGTCAATTTGTGACGATGTATTGTTGTTTTCGTTCCAAACAATCTCTGCTTCTTCGAGCGAACAAAGTGTCCCAGAACAAAATGCTATGATGTAGTCCTGTAGAAAAAAATAAAAAGCGAAGTTAGCGCAACAGGTTTAAGTACAAAAAAGTACAAGACCGCCCAAACTAAGCAATAGTTTGTAGAGGCGCTATCCCCCAACCTTGGCTCGGCGAATGTCATCTTCGTCGCCTTCGACTTTCATCCAGCAACGTTCTGTATCGTTAGATTCTTCTCTCTTAAGTTGAACGTGGAATAAAAAATTAACTCTTTTTTCTACTAACGCAAACTTGGAATCCACTTGCTCTTTTAACAGCACAAATTCTAGAAAATTCTTGAGAACCATTTTCCCGATTAGTCCGACCACGCGTTTGTGTTTTTCTGCCTTCGCTCGATTGACAATAAGGGCGGGATGAAGAGTTTGAGACACCGGAAACGCTGACACTTGTCAATGACGTCATTAAGCTTGAACTACTTCCTTTGCAAATAGTACTGTAACTAGAACAATCGACAGATACTTAGATTTTCACGCGCAAGTTGTTGTTGTTTGAAAACATTTACTTTGCATGTCCGGACAACACGGTTTTAGGGCAGAATTGAAAATTCTATCGCCTGCGTCTTAGGCAAATAACTAACCGGAAAAGGGGGTTACCCCTTTTACAAAAATGCCTTGCGTTCCTTTGTCCAAATTTGGGGTCACATTTTTGTATCTCCGCTGAAATCATGTCTAAAAACAATTTGCTTGACGGGAATTGAGTGTTGGCCAACTTCAGAGCTTCCTCCAGCGCGAGTTATTGCCCTCGAGCTAGAAACAAACATCAAAATTGAAAATTAATTTTCTGTTTGTTTGTGATTTTGACAATTAAATGACTAAACATTTCAAACAGGCATCGCACCACGCCTTACCTCCTGTGGAGTTATTTAGATCTATTTAGTGTGCTTTACACAAACGTGCTTGAAATATCTTTCTTTTCACAAGCGGTTCACGGGAAATGTTTGCGGTAAATTGCGAAAAAAAAATACTTTTTTCTTCCTTCTCTCAGTCAATGTTTAGTCCAATATCACCCATGACAACACTTACACCATTTACATATCTTTTCTTGACAATGAACCAAAATTTAAACGGTTGTGGGTTTGTTCAGCTATTTTTTGTGCCTCCAGGGCAAAATTCTTGTCTTAAAAAAATGTTTTGTTTCACATTCTAAACATGTCGCTAAATTTCTCCCAGAAAATTATGCTGTATTTACAAATATTCTGTGTTTTTTTAGCAAGATTAGCAGCAGTGTTCATTGTTCACGATGTAGAGGCACTCAGCGGCCATTTTATCCCACTTGAAAAATGTTCAAGCTCATAGTTGAATCGAGAGTAATTGTTATTGTGTTCTTAACACCGTTAAGTTTCAGACAGCAAGACATTTCCTTGTGTTTCATGAAACACAAAACTTCTCTTTCAACAGCGTGTATCAAAACAGGCAAAACCATCACAATGTTAATTTTTCTTTCATAGGGTACAGCGCTTCATGCGAGAAAGTCCCTGCTACCTTATCCACCGGAAAGGTTGATCTAAATTTAACCTAATCTCTTAATTACCGAAACATTTTTGCTCAGCGGGTGTTTAGACATGAGACATTTTGTTGAGCTCGTGTCTTTCTTGAGTTTCTTTGCTGTGTAGAAGCGTAAATCTTTATTATGTTGTGGGTATGTCTTTTATTGTGGTTATTGCTTTTAGGAAGCTAAGCCGTCCCAAGGAAAACAAATACGAAGAGTAAACTACTCAGCATGCACTTTGCAGACCGTACCATGCTGGTTGACCGTGCCGTGGAGGATTGCAAAAACTCGCGCGAGGGAAGCGCGCGCACGAGGGAAATGTGCTCTCGAGAGGAAAATGACGTGAAAAAGGCGCGCCATATGCGAAATGCGCACAACTCTAGTTCCGAAACGGTCATTCTCTTTCTTCTCTGGGTCGATAATCTAGGATGAAACAAAAACGGAGTAATCAAGGATGCTGCGACCGTTTATCGTCATTTTGATCAGCTTTGGGGGCGGATTAATTATGAGGGCGTATAACCAAATTCCTACAAATTCTGGTTATTTCATTCCCTCACAGCCCCTATCTAGAACTATTATCTGTCTATTATTTTTAGTAGAGATCCGTCAAAGCAAAGCCGCTTAGTTTTAAAGGCATCCTCGAATGATGTTGCGCATACTTCGACAAGATGAGTTCCGGTAACAACAT
>Ga0126337_10000684_pt1 | contig 18319 bp, 24 predicted proteins | sample DipCmetagenome_FD_92527 | JGI IMG/M metagenome (GOLD analysis project Ga0126337, IMG submission 92527) | Coral microbial communities from La Bocana,Puerto Morelos, Mexico - Diploria C A metagenome | ecosystem: Host-associated > Invertebrates > Cnidaria > Coral | place: La Bocana,Puerto Morelos... | reverse complement strand
GCGTTTGTGAGGATGCTGAACCCCAGTGATAGCTAACACGATCAATGGTAGACAGCTCAGCAACTCAGTCAACTTGGTGAAAGTAAATTCTTGCTTGATTAGCTGAGAAATCAGGAAAGCAGTCTTTCACCATCTTTAGCCTAATTTCATGCTTCCAAGTTCATGGCTATGGTCAGCCTTCAGTTCCAACCGAATCAGGCTTCCGTTTGTGAGGATGCTGAACCCTAGTGATAGCATTGGGGCGATCTTTGGGGTGATCAACGCTGTGATCCATCCTAGTGATAGCATTGGGGCGATCTTTGGGGTGATCAATGCTGTGATCCATAATCTTTAGGCCTGTCATGCAAATTCATTTTGAATTGCAATTAGTAAGTTAGATACAAAGCTGGGCCACTGTGGCTTTAGCTGCAACGGCATTGCAAAAGAAAATGAGCAGCAATCACTGGAGCAGCTTTGACTTGCAAGAGATTCAAAAGACTCTCTGTTTCCCGCAATCCTGTTGAAACAATTTTTCCTGTGTTGCAAACCATTGCTTCAATGCTTCACTGCCTGTTGTCACACAAAAAGGCATGGCTCAATTGGTTCTCGCAATCCTGTTGAAACTAATTTTCCTGCGTTGCAAACCATTGCTTCAATGCTTCACTGCCTTTTGTCACACAAAAAGGCATATCTCAATTGAGATCATTTGTGAACAGACACATGTCGTGAAAAAATATTAATGATTGTGACAGTCAGCTGACATCATCACTTAGGGTATTGCTTTTCTTTTTGAGGGTCCCGCCATGCCGATTTGCATCAAGGAAGCTGTCAAGGCAGTGCTCCACAAACCTGCTGCAAAGGCAGTGCTCCACAAACCTGCTGCAAAGACCTCCAGGCTGCTTGATGTTGAATACTTTGCACCGGACTCGTCCCATGCCATCAGCTCATCATTTCCAGACATCAGCAGGACAGCAAGCAAGAAAGTCAAGAAAGCTGGTTTGAAGAGGCCAGGAGACTTGCATCAAAGTATTCTTGCCCAATGAAACATGCATGTGCTCCATGTTGCTGCAATTCTGTTAAAAACTTGTCGCAGGAAGTACTTCCCGAAGACAAATGTGCCAAAAGGCATTGATACACACCCTGTCAGCTTTCCTTCGATTCAGTCCACTTTCAAGTGGGCTTTTGTTTTTTTGAAACGTGCAGCTGAAGCATATGGCAATCAATTCATGTTTGAGAAGCTAGCTGCTTGGAAGTGGGATCTGAGCACTTGCTTCAGCGGCGTTGGATGTGCTGAAATGGTGGTGGCCTTGGAAGTGAGTCAAACTCTGTGCAAGAAAATCAAATTTCAACATTTAATGTGATGACGAATAAAATTAGTTGTCTTGCCAAGGTGGCTTCAGAGGCAATACAAATGCCATGCCCATTATTGTTGCTGCTGAGGCAGCCCTGAGCCTCCAAACTGCTGCTGACCAGTTCCTAAACCTTCATGGTCAACATCAACAGATCTTCGGGCCCGGACATGTTGCTTTGAAATCCAGCTGCGAGATTGACAAGAACTGCAGGACAGTCCTGTCCCAAACTCTTGGGCCATACACAGATGGGACACATTGCCTTTTTCCTGATATCATGGAGCTTGACCGTCAAAAGGGGAAAGCATTTTGCTTGACCCACAAGAAGATGTGCTTCTTCAAAGCAGCACGCCCCTACAGACGAATCTCACCTAAATAATTTCAGATACATGATCAGCGCTGATCCCCTTGCTCCCATTTTGCTTTCCTTGTGATGTTGGTTGGAATTTGGCTCCTTGCCAGTTCGGACCAAGGAACAAAAGTCAATGTGTCTGGCACGGTTCTCAGTAAGCATGAGTTACATGTGAGAAACCCAGCAATTAAGTATCAAATAGGTGAAAGTAATGAGTTGGATGAAATATATTCGCGGTTATTGTCAGTTCTCAAGGCCTCATGTTTTACTTGTGACTCTCTAGGTTTGATTTGCGTCCCCTTCTCCAACATGGGTCTACGCCGACGAACAGCTGATCCAGCATTCTCCACACACACAGCGTTCTATCAAAACGTGGCCCCAGACCAGGACATTGTCATAATAGAAAATGTTTGTGAGTATGACATTGAGATCGTCAAGGATGCTATGGAACCTGTTTTTGCCCTGAAGAGCCTGAAGATAGACCCAAGGGTGCTTGGGCTAGGTGCAAGCAGGGCACGGGTCTACATCATAGCAATTCGATGCAGCAAACTGCAGTGGATTCAAAACTTTGACCTTTACAAGTTCATAGATCTACTTACAGCACAGGTGAAGTTATCAGCAGGTGACTATTGGTGGCGGAACTTGCCTACTCAAACTCTTTCACCGAGCGATGAAACATGGCTGACCCATGTTCATTTCAATAAAGATCAGGGGGTTTTTAACTTGACCCCCATGACCCATGATGCTTTAATTGTCAGACTCAGACTTGATTTGCATGATAGACACGGGGGCTTTCCAGCCCCTTTTCTAACATGCCAAGGACAAGAATCTCAAAAACTATGCTGAGTTGAAGCGCCAGTACCAGTTCCCAGACTTGCAACAGCTGGCCAAGAACAACCGTGGTCGAGGGGAAACAATAGATTGCGCTTTGCCAACGTTAACCACAAACAGTGGCAAACTTTACTCGAAGGCAAGCTTTGTTGCATTTCCTTTGGTGTGTCCTTTTCCTTCAGCTGCGATTTCATGAAATAAGAACTTGGGGTTCCCTTGCCCCCTGTCCAGGCCCATGAGCGGTTTCTCTCACCAACTGAGATGCTGACATCACATGTGCTGCCAGTAACACATTGGCAAGCAAAAAAGTCTGGAACTCCCAAGTTGAATTTGAAAGGAATCAAAGATTCATCGATGGTCCGCATGAGTGGGAACGCAATGAGCCTTCCCTGTGTTGGCTCTGTTCTCTTGGCTTGTATTCTAGGTTTGGAAAAACGAACCATTTGATTGACCAAAGAAATTGTTCCAAGAAAGTGTGCAAAACACTCTGCAACAATGCAGTGCTGCAACAATTCATGCACGGGTGACATGAAATTAACTTACCAAATATGCTTGGCGTGCTTTGTCAGTTGTAGAAAAATCCTGCATCACCACAGATGCTTGGAAAACAATGGCAAGCAACGAATGAATCGATTTGACTTCATGTTTTAACCAATGAATGCAACCTGAAAAAATCAGATGCATCATTAGCAGTTTTGCAGCTCAGCCTGAAAAGCTATTTTCCTCTACCCCGGGCCACTCCATGGCCAAGAGGGCAGCATCTGGGGGCGGTGCCCGGTCAGGCAGCAAAAGTGCAAAGAAGACACAGGCTGAGCATCCATGGGCAGACCGCATTTTGCAAGAAATCAGGCTGGTGGGTACTTTCCAAGCTTCTGGTGTTTTTTTGTTTTCTTAGGCACCAGCATCATGTTTGTAACCGTAGGACCTATAGAAGGCACCATCTTTTGTGCATAGGCCCCACAATTTGTTGCAGTGAAAGTCATCTGAAATGGATTGGATGGATATGGTGGAAGGACCTTTGATGTTGCCAACGGTGACCATCCATTGGCATTCTACTTGGCTCATCAGAATCGAGCACTTTACGATCCCTTGCAAACATGGCTGAATGAAGTATTGCCAGGTTGCATGCAAGATTTGACTGGATTCAAATTGCCCGTTTCTTACCTAAATTGAATGAATTATTCATGTGAATGGCTGGTTTGTTTCTGAATGTCTCAAGGCTCAAGGTTTTGATGATGATTTGCTGAAGTAGTAAAGCATGATGCTGAGGCTTCATCTTCTATGCAGACTCTCAAGCCTTCGATCCTGGCATTATGGCTTGAAAGGCCACCAGATGGACTGCCACTCTTTCAAGACTGGTTTACCACTGCCCATGACATTTATCATCAAGGCTTTGAGGGATGGCGAGAGACCATCGAAGTCTCCAGTGCTTTGGCTGATGAAGACATCCTTGGCAAACCTGCTACTTTTGGCTGCCTGGTGCCTACCAAAGGAATGAGCAGGTCTTTCGTGCTCATGTTTGGAGTGATGTATTCCTTCTTGAAGATGAAGGAGGACATGAGTGCTGCAGAATGTCTCGACTTCAAGAGGCTGGCAATGGCTTTGCTGCAGCTGCTTGCTTCATTCTTTCAAAAAGTGCATCTTAACTTTAGGATTTGATGATTTTGGGTTTCTTGCAAGCTGTTGATCAATGGCCAACAGTTTCTCTTGCACAAACAACAAGTTCCTATTGTTCATACTGACTGTAACAATCTGACATCCAGAAAAACATGCAAAGCACTGTCATTTCTTGCAGCTTCCTTTTGATCTTTTGTGTTCGCAAGAAATTGTGATTGGTGTTTCTGCACTTTGTTTTTTGCACATGACTCTGCAAAAAATAGAATGCAAATAATGCAGATGTTTTTTGCATCCATATGCAGCTTTGGATCATACCTCTTGCAAATTCTGCAGCCAGCTTTCTTCGGACCTTTGCAAATAACAAGCAGGGCTATGTCTTGCAGCTTTAAATTATTTGCTTGTGCAAGGAACATGCCTCAATGGATGCTGATTTCTTGCAGGTTTCTTGCAGGTTTCCTGCAGGTTTCTTCAGGGTCATATGCATTTGCAGTTCTTTTGCATGTATCCCTTTGCACGATGTCAGGAGGAAATAACAATGACAAATGCTTCCTGCAGCATCCTTTTGATTTTCATGCTGATCACTGACTTCTTGCAGCTTTCTTTCGATCATATGTACCTGCATGAAAAGAACTGTTTCTTGTTGCCAGCTTTTTGATTGGTTGCATCTAGAAGTGGTCCTGGTATTCTTGCAGGTTGACTGCAAAGATACTAGATTTATTTGCGGATCATTTGCGTCGTCTTAAGTTGGATCCATTTATCAGAAGATAAAAGGTGAACCTGAGGGTGAAAAGGTCGCCTTAGGCCCTGTGCACACCTATTGCGCAACAAATACTAAAGTATGTCGTAGGACCAGCAACAGTAGCAGCACCAGCAGCAGCAGTAGCAGCTGCACAGACAGCTGCAGCAGCTGTGCAGTCAGTACTTGTAACTATAATAAAGTACTGGGTTCAAAGGTGAACTTTTTAGCCTACAGTTCGCCTTATGTTGAAGTTTTTTTTTGGACCCCAAAGGTGTCGCAACTAATCCACAGGCTTCTTATGCCTGGCATGCATTCCAGCAGGTTTTGCGTGAAAAACATTGCACATAATACCCTTCGTTTTTTGCATGCAAAAAGTACCGCATCTAACCCCAGACTTCTTGCCAATGGGTTTCTTGCCCCAAAATATATCAAAAGATCACCTTCAGATTCCTTCAAGGTGATGGTTTGGTACAAAAGGTCGCCTTTGACCAAACAACAAGAAGATAGCCTTTGACAAACATGAAAAAGTTCGCCTTTAGACACTCACCAGAAATACCTGACTAAAGTCAAATTTAAAACATTATAAAGGGTAACGACAGAGAAATTATTGCATTTCATGGGCCTCAATCTGCTTGCTAGGTGGTTGGGCTCGCTGACTACTTTCCAGGTTACCCTGATGCCCAACACGCTTCATGAGCTGGTGTATCGGCGACTTCAGATTCATGATCAACAAGCTGAAAAGCAAAAAAAGAACCCGCTCCAAAAGGCACTGGTTTTCAGCCGTCGAGCAGTTGAGCTGCAGCTGCAGGACTCTATTTCAAGAAAATGGATTTCCAAACGACAGAGATGAACATTGAAAAATCCTTCATTAATCGTCAGTGTGGGAAGTTTTAAAACAGAGTCAATCCCGAAGACACAGGTTTGTTCTTGAAACCTTAGCTGCGTTACCTCGTTGCTGGCTGCAGGAGTCAAAGTTAAGTGATCGATCTGCCTTCATGCAAGCAATTTCCGAATTCAACTCCTTCGGAATTGCAAGCACCAACCCCAAGTGGCAGATCGATGATGCAACAGCTTGCCAGATGTTTGGTTTCAAGGCATCTTGATTTGAAAAAATCCCATTGTTCCAGTTCCTGATGAGGTTTGCATTCATTTAGACAGTAAGGCCGTCAGTACAGTATAACAGTAATCAAAAAGAGGATGGGAGGATATGGGGGGATTGCTATCAAGATTGACGTAAGGTTCTCATTTGCTTTAAAAAAATGCCAACCATGACTTGAAGCAAACTTGAAATCACACAGGTTGGTGTGTGCCCTGCTGTTTGGACAATGCTGGAAAACCACCTGCACCTTTGCAAGTGGTCAGAGTCAGGCAAGTTGGAAAGTTTTTGCATGAACTGAAACATTGATGGCAATAAAAACAGTTTCAAATTGATTTGTTTCCTAGTTCTTGGCTTCCAAGTCTTCAAAGCCAACCCTCTTGACCCCTGGCAGCTTTCAGCACAACAACCTTGACTTCAAGTCGATGGCTCTTGGGAGGGTCCCCTGAGAGCTGCAGCAATCCCTTGTGGCATGACATTCTGACAATTGACCCAAAGAAGCAGGAGCTCTTCATGTCCAGAATTTTGTTCATGTATGATCGGGCATTCAAACGCAGTGGAAGGGCAGCATCATGCCGCCTCCAGCTGACAGAATGGACCAATGAACTGGAAAGGATGTGTGTGGCTTCCTTCATCCAAGATCAAATGAGGATGTCCACTGACCAAGATGGGAACAGACTATTTGATGATGACATCTTGCAGAAGGTCCAGAAGCGCACTCTTGATGGGTGAACCTGGCCTGTTTTTGTATCTTGAACAATCTTCTGGATTGATTTCTTGAAAAATGCAACCAATCAATTCTAAGATTGATGTGGAGACATGTTGCCTTTCCCAGCCATTTCTTTCCAGCAAGGGACTACACGAGTGAGCTGACATCAATCTTGTTGGTGAAGGAACCGCAGTTCCAAGCACATTTCACTGAGATTTGGACTCTTAGACATGCTTCCAGTTTTTAAGACTGTGATGGTTTGATCACTTTGTATAATAAAAAGAAGTTTGCTTCCACAATATTTCTTCCAATTGCAGTGGTGTTCTTCATGTGTGGTAGCTTTGACTTATAGGTCCTTTCCAGCCTGAAACTTCAGCCACAGCAAAGTCCCATGGAAAAGATCAACTCAGGAGCGAGCATGTTCCTGCCCCTGCACCAGTCCAGCAGTTTGCCACTGTAGACCAGCAGATGGAGACTTTGTCACTGGGTGCCCGCAAAGCCAGTTTCGAAAAGGACTGCCTTCGCCTCGCACGAGACGTAGCCCAACTGGGCCTGATCTACGCTGCTGAAGCAAAGAATGAAAGATCCAATCGTGCACAACGTGTTTTTCACCTGAAGAACCAGAATCGTGTGGGCGCCACTGCAATTGCGCAGTTCATGAGCAAAAACATGCACATATGTGCTGGCCGTGTTGGTGAACTCGATGCTGCTGCAGACAAGGCTGCATCAGTTGTGTCCTAAATGTTTTGCAAGTTCTTGGCACTTGATGTTCTTTTAAATAAATGGCATGATAGGGAGACACCCTTGCCCTTTGTTTTGCAACTTTTTGAGCAGCACCCCCCAGCAACTTGTTGACAGTTCTTCCAAGAGCTGGTTGTGCACAATGACTGGGCTGCAAACATTGTGTGGATTGATTTCACCAAGCTTGGAAGAGTCACTGGGAGTGATTTGAATGATTCATGCGACCTACTCCAGACACTCCTTGTTCGAAAACCTGATCACAGTTGTGCAGTGGTGATTGCTCCTTATCTCACCTCCCAAACTGCGCCTGAACACTCTGGACCACATAGTGAGATAAGGACTGACCGGGCAAAAAAAATAATAATGAAGCACCCAGTTTTGATCTGCTCAAGATCCTTTGTTTGGAATGTGTGATGTTGATGTTGATAATCCTTGTTTCAGGGTTGCACGCAACAAACAGTTTGAAAAATAATGGATAGTGAAGAACTCCAAGGATCACAGTCACCTCAGCTGACGACAGCTTTTTCTTCCAAATCCCTCTTGGAGGCGCATTGAAGATAAACTTTACGCACTCCAAATCCGGGCAGCGCGTTGCAACCTGAGAATGGCGCCGCCTCCAGGGCAGAAGCATGTCCCGCTTGAATTTGCATTCTGGGTGTGCTTTCCAGAAGCAGGAATTGAGGACAACATCTTTGCAACATCCCAACTTCTGATGGATCGGTGCCTGTCGTGGTTTGACTGTGTTTCTATCACTTCAGCATCTTCAGTCATTCATTCACCCCATACCAGTGTGTTGCACAGAAAAAACAATGTTGTGCAACGTGCTGAAACCAAATGTTGCTCTGCAGGTGCACCCGTACCAACGTCAATTGGCTTCCTGAAAGCCAGTACCTGGTGCCAAATGCTTCAAAAGACCAAACACCGAGCTCTGCAGAAACAAGGCCCTGCGGGTTCTCAAAAAGCTTGGTCCAAGATGAAATTATTTTATGTTCCATCAATTATAATTATATATGTTCCCTGATCAAATGTTGGCAAAAGCTGGATACCAAGCTGTCATGATATATGAGTCTTAGACCCTAGATGTCCAGCTGGTGAGACACTGTTCTCATCCACTTCGGCAGATCCCTTTCTGCCTTCCAAGAAAGTGCTCAATTCTTGGCTGGCAGTGAAGTGCCAGAGGTTATCCTCCAGTCGCTCTTCAACAAGGCGAACCTTCCTGAGAAGGCTGTGATTGGATTATTCAACTTGACCCCATATGACACGTGGCTGGAAACAGTTGCTCATCTGTGGCCAAAAAAGCAGCCTGGCCAAGTCATGCCAGTGATTTCGCTCAGCAAGAGTCTGCCTATTGTGGAGTACTGCCAGCGATCAATTGCTTTGAAGTTGCTCGAGGACGATTTAGTCAAGCAAAAATTTACGTTAACCAAACCCACAACACCTTTCTACAGTAATTGAAACTGACATCTATCATCCTGTCCCACTGTCAGTGAAATGAAGTACATTGCTTTTTCTCCCATTCAATTGGTTTCTCCATCACCTTTGCCTGCCCTGTGTTCCTGCACTCCTGGATTTGTGGTGAACTTCTTGGAGAGGATTGGAAGCGTGGGCACCACTTCATGGGGAAGAACATGCCAAAATATGAGAAGGACTCCCCAAAGGGTGATGAAGTTGATCTCAGCAAGTTTCCTTTGCAAGTGGTCTCTTTGGAAGTTATCCCGAACAAAACAGGCTGGAGCAGATTCAAACTGACCCTGCCCCAAAGCTTCAGATCTTTGTACTATGATGATGCGCTGGTTGGGCAAGACTGGCGTGAGCTACTTGCAGATTTTGATCGCAGGCTTGGAACTGGATTTCAAACTCTGTTCTAGGTGTTTCGAATTAGGTGAGTTCATCATTTCTTTTGATATAATCTAATCCTTTATCCAGTGGCTTTGGGATGATCAAACATTCATCAAACGAAGGTGGCAAGTGAAATCCACAAATGATTTCTGACTTCCCTGTGTGTCTACGTAGTAGATCATGATTCGTCAGCCAGCTGTGGCCTTGGAACATCTTTTTCAATGTTGTCTTTCATGGCTTCGTTTTGGCAATCAAGCTCCTTGCAGGTTTTTCGGCGGAGCAGTGACAGAAAGCCTAGCTTCTTCTCATGAGGTTTCTAGCTTGACAGAGCCACTGCTGGAGGAAGCTTGGGATGAACCAGGTGATGTAGCACAGCTTGTGGAGCACTATAACCTTGAGACCAAAGTTGCTGGCCGCACTTCAGGTACTACGTTGTTTGTGGTTGAAAGCAAGCGGCGGGACGGAAGATTGGTGGGCTGTGATCCTGACCAACAATTCAAATTGTTCCTGGTAGCTTCCTCAGTTGTTAGACTGTTCATTGAAAAATCCTTCATCGTTTGAAGAAACCTTTGCCTCATTCCCCAGCATGTTGTCATCAGCATGCAATGACTCCATAATCAGGTGGTCACGCATGCCATACTCAGGTGGCACACATGGACCTTGAGGTTCCGCTGTCAGAGTTTCAGCTGGGGCATGGAACTGCAAGGTTTCTGAAGGCGGACAAGTACTCTGCCCTGAAAAGGGAAGGAAAGCAAGGCCATTGCTTTTGGTTCATGGCTTGATGTTTCATTGCTTACTGCTTTTGTGGCTTTGAGATGTTTTGAACATGTTGCAACCTTTCCCTTTCACGGTTAACTGTGAATGAAGCTTGGGATCAAATAGGACCAAATAGGATTGAAGGTGAGGGAATCAAAATCTCATCTCACTTTTCGGGCTTCATCGTGGTTGTCGTTGCTGCTTGCAAAACTAGCGATGGTTGCCTTAATGGAGCTTCTGGCCAGTCATGGCTTCAGTCAGGACTGCTAGACCTGGTGACAACATCCTTCAAAAAGCATGTTCATCATCCTCATCCTGATGGATTTCAGGATATTCTAAACATGTTTGCTTGATATACAGTTGATGCAGGATTTTGAAACATTGGCTGCATCCGACCCTGCTTTCCAGCAGACACCACCTGCTGTCACAAGCTTAGTGGGAACCTATTTGTTTTCGTTCAAAATTACACCAGTCAGAAAGGGAATAGAAAGAGATACAAGGCTGAAGTTGCCAACTAGCAAGTTTTGATTGTATTATATACAAATCCAAGATGGCATTCCTAGGCCAGTGGAAGGGGTGCAGGTTCACCCATGTCAACAACACCAGTGACGGAGCCGCAGCAAGTAAGAGATGGGAGAGATCTTACGGCCAGTGCTGTGGCTAAGCCTATGGTGGAGGACAAGGAGAACAAGAAGGACAATGGTTCAAAAGAAGCTAAAAAGAAGAAACTTCCTATGACATCTTCAGCAAGCAACGACAAGACCGACCCACCACTGAGTCCATCTGAAGTGGATGAACTCAATCAAGAAGTTGAAGGCTTGACCAATGGTAACAAGAACAGACCTGGGAGACCAAAAAAGGTGGTGGAGCCTATGCCGGTTACACCTGCAGCGCCCAAGAAACCCACCAAGAAAGAAGTTGAAGAAAATTCACTTGAGCCAGAGGAGTCTGACACTTCACCTGAAGAGGAGCCATCAGAAACCGAATCTGATTCAGAACTGGAGCGCACAGTGAAACCCAAATCTTTGACAAAAGACTTCCAGAAAGCTGCAATGAATAAAGGCGCTGCAGGCACTGGCAAAAAGATCCAGAAGAGTCAGGATGAAAACCGGGAAGCTTCCAAGTTTGCAGGCACTGGAAAGAAGATCAAGGAGAAGGCGAAGAAGGATGAGAGTGATGAAGAAACACCTGAAGCTTCGAAGTTTGCAGGCACTGGCAAGAAGATCAAGGAGAAGATGAAGAAGGAGGAGAGTGAGGATGAAAAACCTGAAGTGAAGTTTGCAGGCACCGGCAAGAAGATCAAGGAGAAGGCAAAGAAGGAGGAGAGTGAGGATGAAAAACCTGAAGCTTCAAAGTTTGCAGGCACTGGCAAGAAGATCAAGGAGAAGATGAAGAAGACGGTTGAGAGTGAGGATGAAAAGCCGGAAGCTTCCAAGTTTGCAGGCACTGGTAAGAAGATCAAGGAGAAGATGAAGAAGAAGGTTGAGAGTGAGAATGAAAAACCCAAAGCTTCCAAGTTTGCAGGCACTGGCAAGAAGATCAAGGAGAAGGCAATGAAGGAGGCAAAGCTTGAAGAGAGTGATGATGAAACACCTGATGCTTCGAAGTCTGCAGGCAAAGGTAAGAAGATCAAGGAAGCAGCAAAGAAGGTTGCCAAAGGAGACACTGAAAGTGCATCTAAGGACCAGCTCAAGAAGAAGAAGGGTGATGAAGTTGAGATGGTAGAGGAAGATGCGGAAGACAGTGAAGAGGAGGAACCGGTGGAGGATAAGGAAATGGAGAGTGAAAAGGAGGAGGAAAAGACAAAGAAAAGGAATCAGAAGGACATGGAGATGGCAATCGAAAAGAAGGAGAACAAGAAGCAGAAGATCAGCAAAATTGAAACGGATGAGGATAGCGATGAGGAAGCACAAGTTTGCAGCGGGAATGAACCAAATGAGGAAAAAGTGGAGGAAGAAGAGAAAGATAGTGTGGAAAATGAAGATATGGAGGCAGATGAGGCAGAATCAAGCGAAGAGGAAGCTTCCACAGATAAGAAGATCAAAAAGCAGTGTGCAGAAGCAAAGTCTGTTTCGAAGTTTGCAGGCACTGGCAAGATGACCAAGGAAAAGGCGAAGAAGGAGGAGGAGAGCCAGGATGAAAAACCTGAAGTGAAGTTTGCAGGCACAGGCAAGAAGATCAAGGAGAAGGCGAAGGAGGAGGCTGAGACTGATGAAGAAACACCTGAAGCTTCAAAGTTTGCAGGCACTGGCAAGATGACCAAGGAAAAGGCGAAGAAGGAGGAGGAGAGCCAGGATGAAAAACCGGAATTGAAGTTTGCAGGCACAGGCAAGAAGATCAAGGAGAAGGCGAAGAAGGAGGCTGAGAGTGATGAAAAAACACCTGAAGCTTCAAAGTTTGCAGGCACCGGCAAGATGACCAAGGAAAAGGAGAAGAAGGAGGAGGAGAGCAAGGATGAAAAACCGGAAGTGAAGTTTGCAGGCACAGGCAAGAAGATCAAGGAGAAGGCGAAGAAGGAGGCTGAGAGTGATGAAGAAACACCTGAAGCTTCAAAGTTTGCAGGCACTGGTAAGAAGATGAAGGAGAAGGCGAAGAAGAAAGTTCAGAACAAGGATGAAACACGTGAAGTTTCGAAGTTTGCAGGCACTGGCAAAAGGATCAAGGAGAAGGCGAAGAAGAAGGAGGAGGAAAGTGATGATGAAAACCCTGAAGCTTCGAAGTTTGCAGGCACTGGCAAGAAGATCAAGGAGAAGGCGAAGAAGGAGGAGGAGAGTGAGGATGAAAAACCTGAAGCTTCGAAGTTTGCAGGCGCTGGCAAGAAGATCAAGGAGAAGAAGAACGGGGAAGCAAAGATGAAAACCCTGAAGTTTCGAAGTTTGCAGGCACTGGCAAGAAGATCAAAAGGAAGGCAAAGAAGGAGGAGAGTGAGGAGGAAACACCTGAAGCTTCGAAGTCTGCAGGCAGTGGTAAGAAGATCAAGGAGAAGGCGAAGAAGAAGGAGGAGGAAAGTGATGATGAAAAACCGGAAGCTTCCAAGTTTGCAGGCACTGGCAAGAAGATCAAAAGGAAGGCAAGGAAGGAGGAGAGTGAGGAGGAAACGCCTGAAGCTTCGAAGTCTGCAGGCAGTGGTAAGAAGATCAAGGAGAAGGCAATGAAGGAGGAGAGTGAGGAGGAAGAACTTGAAGTTCCCAAAAAGAAGAAGAAGGTAGCAAAGGAAGAGGAGGACAGTGAGGATGAAATCTCCGAGGATTGTCCTTTTGACAGTGATGAAGAAATCAACCAGCCGAAGTCTAAAGTGCGTAAAGGCAAGACCAAGGCTAGCCTGCAACACAGGGACATTTTTTTTGAGGAAAGAGATCTTGATAACTATATAAATTAAACTGATTTACCTTCATCAAAAAAAACAAGGAGAAATTGATGGGGGCATGGTCGTTCAAATAAAAGAATTCATGATCGATTAGCCTAATGCTTCTTTTTGAAATGTCCTCTTATGCTTGTCAGTGATTTTCTTTACAGGTAGGACATACATGTGCGGAGTAACAATGGAACGGAGTCTGATTGGACCACATTGGGGCCAATCACATTTGAATCACCTTTGTTTGAATATGTTTGAGTCATATGTGGAACATTATATTGGCCTTTCCGATGTGGAATTGCGAAAGTTTCAAAAATAGCTTCTATGAACGAAAGGTGTAAAAGGGTAATGATTCCCTCTTTCCATAAATGTATCAGACACTTCATGTTCTCCTTCTCCAAGGCCCAAACACACATGAACGAACTTTTGTTCTTTGGTGACCATTTCAATTGGTAGAAGAATTCAGGGTTTCTCCAATTTGAACGGTTTGTCAAGGTATGAAAAGTCCTGTTCATTTCAAGAATAGAAGATGGACATTGTGGCTTAGCCCCCTTTCATTGCAGACATTGGATCAGATCATTGCTCATATGACCAAAAGATTGCTTCACATCATGTGTGGTTCTGTGTGTTTTTGAAATAGCAAATGCTGATGTAGCTTCTGTCCTGTTTATGCATGCACAAAAAAGAATATAGGCTACTTTGAGATTTGTCATCTTTATGAGTTTGAACTGCCAGGGAGATGTTCTGCGCAATGCCTATCACGCCTTCATCAAGCAAAGCTTGAGCAACCTAAAGACAGAGCACCCTGATTGGTCTGGTCGTGACTGCTTGAAAGCAGCCCGTGCATTGCTGGGCACTTAGCTCTTCTTTTGGTACTCCATGCTTACATTCTAAAGACTCAAGTTATTTGATTTGTTTGAGTTTGCATCATCTTTGGCCATTGTCAGCGGCAACAAAACAATGGTTGGCATATTCTATAGGCAAATTCTTGTTATGATGTACGGACAGGCAAGTTTCATCAAGCTTCCCTTCAATTCCCTTAGGCACTTGTCCTCGATACTTTCTGATGCAAATCATTTCCGGGCTCGCAACTTTAACAAATGTTGCTAAAGGGATGAGATTTTTTCTTCTTATTAATTGAATTGAGTTTCCATCTTGGACGGTCCATGACTTAGGTGGCAGGAGTCGCCAGAGCGCATCAACTCGATCGCCAACATGACGCCCAGAGAAAGGTCCCGCAGACGAATCAAGACTGTATCCTGAGCCTGAGCGTAAGATCACCATGCCTTCATCTCAAGTTGTACCTTTTGAAAAATCATTCTAGCTCTTTGACTCTGCAAGTATGATTGCAGCACTTTGCTTTCGAAATGATCAACAAAAATACTTGGAAATTGAAATCCAAAGAATGATCGAAGCGTGGTGTTTTTTTGATGTTGCTCCTGAGTGAGCTGGGATAGCAGCTGAGTGGCATAAGGTGTTTGTTGCACCCGGCCAGTCCATGCTGTTGGGAAATCTTAGATTGAGTTCAGCGTATCATATGCTGAGACTAGTTGTGAGCTGCTGGAGCTGCTATGTCACAGCCAGCAGTCATGACTTCAGACATGAATCTGTGAGAGCCACTGATGCAAAACATCCCTTGCTGCATCCTATCATGGTGCACTGCTGCTCACATATTCAACAAGAATCACCCTGCATTTTGAAGTTTTTCTGGTGGAGGTGAGTTGGATCGGACCAAGACCTTTGCCATCACCAGTGATTTGGCAAAGGTGGTTATGGAAATGCCTGTGGCTGGCAGCAAGGCAACCAAAGACTCTGAAGTGAGCACACTACGTCAGATCTTCCACGAAATGGAAGAGGAAGATGTGGTTGATTCCTCTCTGAACGGGCACGAAGTTGACCGTGCTCCAGCCTGTGGCGACAATGCATCATCAGCTGACAGTGTTGGGCCTAGCTTATTCCTTGTGGCTTTATGTTTCTAAAGTCCTTCCTGCCTATGTTCTGAATCTTCTGAGAGCATTGTAAAACAACTGATTGTCATGGAATCATATGATCACAGACTCTTCCTGTTTTGCCACCATTTTTTTGAGGCAGTGACTATTATGCAATCAAGCCCAAACCGGCGCCAGTATATTTCTCATGGTCTATGCCTGCTACAGCATCAATCAAGTATGGATCAGCTGCAAGCCTTTTTTCAGAGAAGGCGCTTGTAGCTTCACAATTTGACCACTGATCAAGTGGGTTGTTGGTTCTTCTGCATTTAATATTTGGGCTTCTTTGAGTGATTGAACATCATGCTAGGTGCTTGCAGCATCTCGAATGCTGACCTGTATTTGGCGTATTGCATATATCAAAGACATCAATGCTCTTCGGCCAGCCAGAAGAAACCAGAACATGTTCTGAAGCAGATTGTTTTATTTACCTGCATCATCTCAACTCATTTGAAGTTGTTCTTCGCATGTCTCTTGAATGTAGCATTGACCAAAACACATCAGTGTTTTGGGGGGCCTGAGAAACATAGTCTCCCAGGAGCTGACTCCACGTTTCTTGACTGCAACCATCTTACCAGCTGCTCCAGGTTAATGTCTTGAAATTGCAACCCATTTTGAGTTGATTCTCTTGAATCTGAAAAGGAGGTTCATTTTGATTTGATTTCATGCCAATCCCAGGGAAGCCATTGTATTTCCTTCGTGGTAGCGAAAATTTGAAGATGAGAGCTGATCAAGCAATCCGCTTGTTGTAGAGCTGATGGCAAGGTCCACTCTAAAAGCCGGATTTTGGATTAGCTGGGTGGATGTGTGCATGTGCAAATGTGAATATACAAATGACAGAACTGAAATATGAATGTGATTTGTTGTGGGTATTTAGCTGGAAAGTGCACACAGACAAGTCCTGGCATGATTTTGATTGGAGAACAGCAATCTCTGTCGCTGTTGCAGATTCCTCATGGTCCTCACCTGTGCCTTGTTGTCACACAAGTGATGAAAATAAAGCCAAACCAGCAAGCTTGTTTCTTCAACAATCGGCCATGCATGAGGGCATATGAGGGCTAGAATGCGGTAAAGATCGTGGAGTGGCCAGCTCCCTATGATGTCACAGGTGCCCTATTCATCTACCATTGGTGGCATGTTCACACTAAAAGGTTTCAGTTGCTTTTTCGTGTTCAAGCAAAAATGAATCAGCTGTTGCTGTTGCTGTTTCTAATTGAAAGGGAAAAAAAACCTGGCTGCTGATTTGCTTGTTCTCGTTTCACACGTCATGGATGGAGCCAGCAACGCCAAGCAGCAAATGGATTCAGGCAGGTGGTTGGACATCATTGATCGAAACCAATTTGCAACTGACCTTCATGTCATCAAGGATTTGTTTTGCCATTTGCATTCACAACTGATGCCTGGAAGGGCCTGGAGAACACCATTCAAAAAGATCTGAACAACTCCATCCATGCAGCTTGCCAGCAGGAAGCATCATGTAATGATTTGTGCTTAATAATTTTGCTTAAAATTCCTTCCCTGAAAATAGTCAAAGAACTCTGAAGCAAGTGGATTGCATTTATCCAGCAAGACTGATTGTCTAGTTTCAGGCTGTCCAAGACTAATTTTCTGCAAGTAAGATGAAACTTTGATTGCTGTGGTTCAGTGTTTTTGTTTGTTGTTTTCTGCGGTTCAGATTTGATAGTGGCCTGAGGCCTGGTGGATTGACATTCCTTGCCCTGCAGTGGCCATACAGGAGTGTGCTGCACACATCGGAAAAAGTGTGCTGTCATGGATTCTCTGGCTCTGGTAAAAGGTGATGGGCAGAATGTGTTTCTATCATCTTCTATAGCATTGGTTTTAGATACCATTTTACCAGATCCGGAGCAGTTCTGCTGGACCGCCGGACTGTTGCAGCTTCAAGTGTCAAGCATCGCTGCGTCATTTTCTTCATTGAGCTTAGGGCTCCTAGAAAATCTTGTGAGCACTACCCAGGCTGGACCCTTCGAATGGAGGCTGCTCATGAGGAGGTGCCTTCAACCATGGAAAGTGCCATTAGGAGCAGAACCACCCAGTCCACTTTGATCAGACCAGGTCTTGTCTTCTTTAAAAAACAACACTGGATGCAAACTCTTGGTGACTGAATCAGTACATCCCTTCCATGATTAAGGTCTATTGTATTGAAGACACACCTTATTTCTGAAAATCTTCAGACCTTATGGTCAAAATAGATGGCCATTTTAGATCTTCAGAAGTTTGAATCAGTCCAGACCTTTTAGTGTTACTGCAATTTTGTTTAAAGCCTGGGTAAGTCCATTTCAGGCCTTTCAGATCCACTGATCCCCTACCCGTCGACATTGCTTTAGATTTTGGAGTTGGGGTTTTCCATTTTGATTTGAAATTATTTTGGATTCTTTGGGGTTTTCCATTCAGCTTTTGTGTTGTTCTGAGCTGCAATGAGATGCAATTATGCCAGGTGCAAAAGCAGCTCGGGCAAGATTGGAGATGGACTGTGCAACTACAGGCTCTTGGCAATATGTTTTCAAACTCTTTTTGCAAAAGGTGATGATTGTTAATACTCATGTCAATATAATTTCAACTTGAGCAGCAGTTTTTTTGGGTGGATCAGACCCCCAAAAGATCCAAAAATCAAGACAACCTTGCAGATGCGTCAAGGAAGCCATTGCTTTGCCAGGCTACCTGGTGTTCCTTCATCGGAACATGGATGCTCAGGTGCGCAAGTTTTATTGAAACCTTTGTCAATTCATTTTTGAGAGTCACAAGTTTGAATATCTCTTCATGTTTTTTGGCAAGCAAGGCAAACTAACTGGAGACTGAGCTCCATTTTTTTCAGAAAGTGCGTTGAGACAAATTTCAGTACACCTATCCTTCCTGGAAGGCTCTGTTGGGTTCAATGTTTGCACCTGACACCCTTCCATATTGCCAGGTGGATGCTTACAACTGCTTGGCCATTTTGCAAGAGTATGTC
>Ga0126337_10000681_pt1 | contig 18340 bp, 8 predicted proteins | sample DipCmetagenome_FD_92527 | JGI IMG/M metagenome (GOLD analysis project Ga0126337, IMG submission 92527) | Coral microbial communities from La Bocana,Puerto Morelos, Mexico - Diploria C A metagenome | ecosystem: Host-associated > Invertebrates > Cnidaria > Coral | place: La Bocana,Puerto Morelos... | reverse complement strand
TCTTCTGTAACGGTATCAATCCAAACACGAGTGACGTCTCAACAACTCTAACAGCTTTCAATCTACGGTTTGGCTTGGTACGGTTAGATAAAACTCAGACGATTAAATTACAAAAAATCTTTCGCGCAAATACTTCGAATAGGTCGAAGAAAAATGCAATTTTGCACTGTTCATGGATGCTGCTGGTTTTTTGAATGACATCGTCCTGGCCGGAAGAACTTAAAGGCGGCTTGAAAATATAACCAGGAGAGCCAAAACACGGTGGCGCCATTTTTATAAAACCGCATGTTTCTAATCCCGCCGCGAGGGTGATGGGCTCCAAAAAACAACTCAACTGAACTCTTTGAACCGCAGCAAATATTGTCCAGATAAACATCAAGTTGTCATTAGCAGTAAATTTCTAACAAATCTACTCAATAATTGCTCTCCGTTTCAACTGCGTGATAGCTGATTCTGGCCGCATCCTCGCTTCTCACGCGATAGAAACCCTAATCTTTTAATCTAATTTTTAAATAAAATTGAATTATTTTTAATGTTATTCATTTTTTTTTAGAATCCAACAAAAGCTGCTGTTATCACTGCCTTAGTGTCTCTTCTGATAGTATCCAGCATCTTTCCAGTTCAATCCCGTCCTCAAGGAGATGTTTGTTCGGATTGTTGTCTTTCCTTTTGGTCGGAATGTATCTCGCAGTGCCAACCAATGAGCGCTTGTTATGAGTGCAGTCTGGAGTATTCCACGTGTACAACAGAATGTCCTATCTCCTGCTTGAAATGAATAATCCACAAGAACTTCATGTCACGCATATTTGTATGATTATGAGATGTCTCTGGAAATGTTGATTTATACAGTTGATATTTATTGCCAAGAATATCTTGCGCGTGAGACGTTGGAAGATGGCAAAGTGCCATCAATGATTATATACATTACATTAAAAACACTCGTTTATTTTCAATCGAGATATTTCGCTTTAAGAGACAAAGCAGGGTTACTTTTTGCATCTGCCAAGATTATGGACTGAAGTAGAAGAAAAGTGGTTTTTTTTTACTATTCTGGATGCCAAATTTACAACTGTTTTAAACGTATGCAACTTAATTTTTTTATTTATATATCTATAAAAAAGTAGTAGTTTTATACTTTTCAAACTAATTTTCACCTATTTTTTAGGATATTGTAAGATTTGTAAATTTGTAATTTTTTATTATATATAGCAGAGCCTATTTATAAAGCTGACAAAGTTTCCCTGAAAAAAATAAAGGTTTTACTTACCTACTTACATACTTACTAAATTGGGCGTGGCTAGTCCTTTAAAACAAATTAACTGTGACCAGTTTCTGGACGGGGTTCTAGACGACTCAAAAAAAATTAATATAGTATAACAGAGTTTGTTTATTTTTCGGTTCAGTCAGGCCCTACGAGGAAGACAAAAATCTCTAACCACGATCAATCAATCTTATCCCACCCCCATCCCGTCTACAACGTAGTAATCGAGATACTATACCCTTGAAGAGTAGAGATGTCCCAAAGTTAAACCCTTTGTCTAATCAACGTCAAGTTGACTGATGGGGACTCCACGTCCCCGTTATTGCACGTTACTAAGTGGGTGATGGAAAAACCACAAAAACATTCAATTTCAGTGAGGTTTACAATGCTACAACATCAGCAAGGTAAAAGCCACTGACCAGCAAACTCCGCTAGCTCATTTGCAGTTTCTACCTTTTTCAAAAGCATAGAAAAAGCATAGATTAATGTATGCGGAAACGTGTCATTGCACTATTTCTCCCAAATGAAATATTTTTCGTGATATGCGAAATTTCCTAATATTCGGATATAATTTTTAAGTCATATGATCTATTGTGTTCATTACTCTTCAAATATCTGTCGCAAGAAGCTGGATCAGAAAATTAGCTGAGCATATTTTGAATGATCGCGGGTGAGCGAAAATATTTGATGGACTGTAATATATGTCTCATACCCAGTCTTCCCTCTAGATCGCACGAAATGACATCGTGAATTTCAAACGAACCAGGCTGTGCAGTCGTGGATCTAGCCGTCGGGTTTCACTTTCCGGCCTACAACTGATCGCCAACCTGAAAAATGGAAACAAAAGTTACCCAGTGCTTACAGGGCACATCGCTTTAACTATTCGGGCTGGTGGCATTTTTCATAAGTTTTTAAGGTTCAAAACTTCGTTTTCCCTTAAATACAATTAAACTCCAATTGTTTTTTTATCTTTTTTTCATTGAAATATGATATAAAGTATAGAATATTAAAATGGTTCAATTTTAGGGGGAAGCTGATTACGCGTAAAAACAAAACAGTGATTCATGCAGATGAATATATGAAATGTCATATATTTGAACTGCGGAGAAAGATATGAATTTATGATTGATCAATGCAGTTACACACACAACTTAAGCACGTGTGAAATTAAAGCCTGAAAAAAATTCAGGCCTGAACGGGATTCGAACCCATGACTTCTGCGATACCGAGTCTACCCAGTCCTATAGCTCCTCTGTCTCGTTCTGGGAGCTTTGTAGCCTCTCAGTTTTCAGCCCCTGAGCCTTGGGACTTCCAGTGTTTGGAATCACAGTCCCCCGTTGTACATGAGATTTATAATTAACGATTCATATGCTATATTGTAAACTGCCTTACCTGGCATTGTCAGTCTTTTCATTTTAAGCTTTCTTTTATGTCCGTCATTCACGATCTCTTGACAGGGAGGACAGGGACAGAATATTAATGCAGTTAATATACTTATGCTTTTTCTTGTATCTAGAAACTGTCATTTTTTCTGGTAAAGGACATTTTAAGATCGCCTTATCACGCTTGCAATGAATGTGTTTGCTTTACATTAGGCAAACATTAATTTACTTTCAATATTGTGCATACGATGGGAACAAAAAAGAAACAAAAGGGTTATAATTAGGGCTTACATAAATTGGTAATCCTGCTGTCACCTTTAGTTCCTTCATTAAATACTTTCTATTTTCTGAGAGCATATCATTATGTAGTAGCAATTACTTAAAATGTAACACCGGAATCGACGAACCTCTGTCAGTTTTGGCTGACGTGCAGTATGCCAATGACACAGTCTGTTCCTCTTAAGAGATTTTGGATGACAACTGGGTAAAACCTTAATAAATAGAAATTTTAGATTGTTTTAGGTAACTTAAGTTTTAAAATAATGAATTTGCATATGGTGTTCAGTTCATCATCACTGTGTCGCATTGTCTCGGTGATTACTGATTTAACTTCAGTTTTGTACGCTTATCGCAAAATATAAGATTCCAGTTGTCAGCTGTAAAACAGAGTGACAACGGTTGTTTTGATTTCGGCGAAATTTTGGTTGGTGAGTAATATTTTAAGTATTTAATATTGTTGGCTTAAGAATAGTTCCGTAAACTCACGCCTTCAGTGGTATACTCCCACCGGTGATTGCATCTGCACGTACGCCAATATTCTGACCGAGAATTCGTGCTTCCAAGATACAGCTTTGATTTGCAAGTACACAAAGCGGATTCCACTTACTTTTTTTTATTGCTACACTGGCGAGAAACATTCAGGTTAGTGTTTTTTTTTTTTTTTTTAAATGTACAGCATCAGTGATATGCTTCAGTTGCGTAGTCTTGGTAGTGAAAATGGTTGACTTCAAAGTTTCATGTCTTAATACACTGAAAAATTACTTAATATTATAGATATAATGAAACAATTCACTGAGTTTGCTTTTTTGATGCGCAAGTGAGCTTTTATATTATAAAAAGTACACACCTTGACGTAGTAAGAAGGTCTTCTCGAAAATCAGCTATTTCTAAAATATGAAAAACCTGTGTGCATCTTTTTCAATGTTATGCTACATCAAGTAATTCACTTATAACCCATCTATGAAGCAAGCGTGAAAGAAAAGTCCTTTTACATCACGGTTGAAAGGAAATCTTAGCTTTTCGAGTGATATAATATGCGCATTTATTCACACTGATTTAAATATTACCAATATTTCTACGAAGTTAAATGAATCAGGCAGATAATATTTCCGGCAGGAAATGGTTTCTTTCTTTTTTGAGATTGCGAATTTGGCCGGCAAAAAAATGTCACTTTCATTTTAATTTTGCGTGACTTTGCGTTGAGATTTGGTGAGATTCTCCAGCTTTTCAATGCGTTTAAATGTTCTGCTTTCTGCGCTTCAATGAAAAACGAAAAAATGCACACTTTTTAATTTTCTATCTGCTTCACTGAAAACATGAACTTTGTACTTGTAATCGTCACAGACGATTTTTGCGATAATCGAATGAAACGGAGGATGTTTTTCTTACTATGATGATAGCTAAAATTTCCTAAAATTAGGAAAGACTTTAATTGGCTTGTGTCCGGGCTTCTGAAGTATTTCATTATCACAAAATAAAAAAAAAACTTAAACAACAAAACACCATAAGACATATTTTGAAAGCTTTGCTTCTGTGTCAAACATGAGTTAATGATGGTTTTAGAAATTTTGACCTTATTGTAACTTGGAAATCGACAGAACGACATCCATCATGAAAATTCGTCGGTAGACGTAATCTTTTTTTTTTTTGCCAGAAGTAGCAATGAATTACAATTGTAAGCTGAAGGGAAAAATAATTAATCTTTCTATTCTCATATCATGAAAGGAAAAATCAAGTTTCAAGTTACGTTTGTAGCTGTTTTCTTTGAACCACGTGATTAAATTTCATCTCCACCCGTAGCAAGTAAAATTTTGTCAAACACTCCCATCTCCTCATTTGTTCAAAGCGTATAGACCATTGTCATCCCTTTATAGTTGTCTTCGCCGCGCTGTATTTCTTTGTTATTTGTTATTTGTTCAAGAGACAGTCTATTACCTCTTTATTTCTTTTCCCTTGGTTTTGTTGAAATGCTTCACCGCGAAGTTCGAACTGAAGCAAGAGTACTGAATTTAAAACAAAATGGGTTTCAGTCACCAAAGAATAAGATTATGAATGCGTGTTTAGGTGAGAAATAAGCAAACGAACTAGTGCATTGAATTTGACAGGAAGCTAATAATAAAAGGTTTCGCCGAGCTATAAATGTACTTTGATTTATTTAAATTTTATAAATTACTTTGGAAAATATAGCGTGGAAATAAAAATAGACAAAATACCCTGAATTATCTCATGAAGGCCAAAAGATCCTGGTAAGTACAAAAAAGACCAGGTTACCAGCTTAGGAATGACCGTAAAAATAAACTAATATTTGAAGAGTTGAGACAAATTGATGGACTATATGAATTAGGTTTTAGCATTCACTAACAAAATATATAGATATAACGCTAAGGTTTAGTCGAAAATTTCGTGGAATTTTATATATGGAGGATATGAAACAACGCCCAGTATTCCATTAACTAGGAAATTTATTTAGGCTGTGTATTACAAATGAATGCTCTTATAATTATGTCGTGAATTTCAAGGAAACATTATAATGTATAGGAACGTATTTTAATGACAACCAACTTTTAGCTTTTCATTAAAATAACATAGTTTACTCTGGACATTAAAGTACACGTTGTGTCCTTTCAAATAAGATAAGGTAAGCTGTACTGCTTTAAATGCTTAGCAAGATATTAAATAAAGAATACGGTGTGCAAAATGTAGGGTTTTTGTGTCGTAACAGAGTCGAATTAAGAAGAAGGTTTCAGGCGGCTGATTAGTATGGGCGCGAGAAGAATGGACAAAACAAACAGACCACCTGACAGAATATATATTTCCTAAATTGTGTAAATACAGTATATGTTATGTTGTCGTTAGTGTCCGTCGCTCTCGGGAGAGAATTGAAGTCTGCGCCATAATTTAGTTTGTGGTTGAGTTGCAGCTCCTGCCACGGCTGTATAGCTATAGGCCAATCTTGCAGTTATCGCAGGTGATCGATAGACAGTTAACTGGAACCTTTAGCAATGATGACGGCGACGCCGAGGACGCCGCCTAGAAAAAAATGAACGTTTATAACATAAATTTTTATGTTATAAACTCGTTATTGTAACTATTCCATTTAATTGCATGTTAAATGGTATGATAGACATAAGTTTTCGAAAGTGAGATTCATTGCAACTGCAAAACTTTGAAATTAGACATATGTGTGTAGATGAAAATAAAGGAAGTCCTCAAAAAGGGCAACATATCTGATGGTAAGGTAGCAAAAAAGGCAGTGAAGTGAAATAACAAAGTCGCATTCACAAGTACATGAAGCGTATCTCTCTTTTAGCGTTTTGGATTGTGGTGAGCTATGAGCCATTTTGTCTTAGGTTTTTTATATTAACTGTCTATGCTTGTCTCAATATAGAGTTTGAGAACACGAGAACGTGATTTGGATCTCAGAGAACATTAAAACAAGATTGGAAATTAAGGCAACAATAGTTTATTAATAATGATTAATATACTTACTATTCTGGATAAAATTAGTAAAACAAATTGACTGTAAGCCTGTGGTGGTAGGATTTTGAGCGGCATTAAAATCTTTTCTCAAACTTTAAGAATTTAAGCTTTCTAAGATTTATTTCAAAGGACAAAGAGTACCTTACTTAACTAGAGTGCAGAAAGCTCTTCAGCCAGCGAATGGAATCACCTCTTCCAAATGTTCTTGTAACTTAATGACCGATAAATTACTTTTCATAAAGCGGAACAACCCTTTACAGTCATTTACATATGATTACAAAACCAGATGATCGTAAACTGGTTAATTTAAAGTCATTTGGCCTCTTTTTGAACGCGCTGGAGCAAATTAGAATGAACCAAGCCAGGTAAGAAAAAATATGAGAGCAGCTGTTGCCATCTGGTTTATTTTTTTAAAAAAAAGACTTGTCGCCTAGTGCTGGCGGTGTCATGGGAAGCCTCTTCTGATGTTACACTGTTTATATTATGTTAGTTTACTGACGCTGTAGACGTGAGTTAGCCGGTATGTGAAGTGAAACCCCTTTATAACGAATGACTAAGGGACTGTTTGCTGTAACGAGGTTTTGTTGCATCGAGATTCTTTTTTATATAGATAATTTACTATTATACTAAGGCCAACCTTTCGTTATACCGAGGACCTCGTTATATAGAAGTTCGTTAAATCGAGGTTCCACTGTAGTAGATTTATACCTCGTGGTTTGGAAACGATTGTTCTGAGCAAAATTATTGTAAGTTAGGACTTTTTATGTAATTATGTATATTTACAACAGACAGTGTAGATGATTGTTTTTTTGGTACGATTGCTTTCCTTTCGAATTGATACCCAACTGTGCGGTTGTCCGGATTCGAATACAACACAATCACCCAACAAATAGTGATTTGTGATCCATAAAACCCGTCGAAACATGTCTGACAAAACGTTAAAATTCACCAATGAATGTGCAAATAGCGGTACTCAAAGCCACATGTCTTTTGCTTAGCAATGATGTTTATAATTATTTATTTTTGTCTCACTCGGCTCAACACGCACATGGTGAACGACTCAAACTTTTACCTCTACAAAATTTTAACGAGCCGGTATCAACTGAAAAAAAAAACCACAATACCCATTTCGCGAAAGCATTCGTCGGTACCTTATTTACTGTGCTGGTCTGTCAGCTTTAGAGTATAGATTTTTAGTTATCATGCATTTGGCAGTTATTTTTCCTTTGTACACAATCCTATTGCTGTAAACACAACAGTGAAAGTCTTTTCAGCTTCTCTAAAATAAGAAAATAAACTGGCGAGACTCGCCAGATCGTCTAAGTCTACGTCGCCCGGCACTATAGCACACTGAGGCCTCTTATTAGTTCTGTAAAGTGTTTAACTATCGCGCCAAAATCATGCGTAGGTCCGTATAAAGCAGTTGAAAATTGAACTTAAAGAATGGATTTTGGAGCACTTTTAAAACACAGTTACAGACAACCTTTCGTCTTGAATAAGTCTTTGAGAAATTTACTACTTCAATTTTGTAATAGATCTTAACGTTTTCTTTCCTTGGTTCTTTAGCACAGAATGAAACGCCGCTGAAACAGAACAAGAGTGACGTAATAACCTAATCTGCAGCTGAGCATCATACGAAAGACTACTTGAAGCGTCATGCCGTCAATAATAGCTACCAACTCTACAATAAATGACAGTGTCAGTGACGAGATGCCAGGCTCAGGACCTAAATGGTTGAATGTGTTACAGTACACCATGTTTACAGCAATCTTTGTGATCAGCGTCATCGGAAACACTCTCGTCTGTTTAGTCATCGCACGAACTCCACGCATGCGTACTACCCGGAACTTCTTATTGGTCAACCTTGCGGTAGCAGATCTCACTGTCGCCCTGCTATGCATACCCTTTGAAGTAGCTTTAAAAATCACATTTCCTCGCTGGCCGCTCGGGCCTGCCATGTGTAAAATACTTTGGCCCACTATGACGTCAGTGACAACGTGTTCCTCAGCTACCCTTGTGGCCATCAGTTATGACAGGTAAAAATAATTCCTTTCCATCTAAACATATATGGAAACGTCAATTATTGTGGGTTTCTGGCTTTGATGAGTGCTCTTTGTGGACTCCTGCTAACACCTAGCATAAAATCTTCTCTAGAAATTATGATCATTTCGCAATGATAATTACGATGACGAACTGTTTCAGTTACTTATCATTTTAATGATTGTTGTTGCTGTTCATGTTGTATTTAACCTACAACAACAATAAAAAAAGTCTGCATAGTAGCGTTTATATACCGGTTTTGTAGCACGAATTGACTGTGACTCTCCCCTAGATGGGATGCTAGCCCATCGCAGGGTTGGGCCAAGCATTAAGTGATACCACTGGTTTCCAGTTATACACCCGCTTGCATGTAGAGAGACACTGTGAGAGTAAAGTGTCTTGCCCAAGAATTAACACAGCACCTAGACCAGGGCTCGAACACGGACCACTGGATCCGGAGGCGAACACACTAACAATATTTTATCCGTTGCTCGCACAGATATCGAGCCGTTGTTCATCCCTGGAAATCTCGTTTTACTTTACTCCAAACTGTCATGATTATTTCAATCACTTGGTCAGTTTCCTTTGTGCTCGTCATACCCTTTCTACTGGTGCTGTCAATCAAGAATAACTACTGCCGAGAAGTGTGGCCGAGCACCGCCGCCAGGAGCTCGTACACTTTAGGACTGTTCATCATCCAGTTTATGGTGCCTCTAGTCATCATTGCTCTTGCCTACACCAAAGTGGTTCTAAAGCTACGAGATCAAGCGGCTCGTTTCTCCGGAAAGGTAGGCGTCCACGAATCTATCGAATCAACTCGACCAGGCCCGTCGAACAGCTTCCTCACTACAGATGGCAGCGATATGAATTCTATATCAGGATCGCCACTTCCCGACAAGAAGTATTCCACTGTGTTGAATCAAATCCAACTTGCTTTGTCTCCCCGCAGCCCCAAGCGGGGACCAAGTAAGGCAATTCAGCGACTGGAGCGCAACACCAAGATCGTCAAAATGTTGGTTACGGTGGTGCTTCTGTACGCAATCTGCATGCTGCCCAATCAAGTGGTATGGCTGTGGCACGATTTGGGATCTGGGCAGAAATCGCAGTATCTTAAAGCACTTCTAACATTGGGCAGTTCCATGGTGTATCTGAATAGTTCTGTTAATCCTATTCTTTATGCGGGGATGAATGAAGAATTTCGTAAAGGATTTCTCGGCCTTTTACGTTGTCACTGCAAGCGTCCTATGAACTGAGTGTACACAATTCTCTGTAACTGTTCAAATTTGGACAGCTCGCGTGAAGCTGTGTAAAAACGAATACGTGTTTTAGGTCGAAGAAGGGGAGTATCAGTAAATCGATATCACACATGTTGATAATGTAAAGAGGAACATATCTTGTTATGTATAGTGTGAGCTATTTTTTATTTTATTCAGGACAGATCTGCCTATTTATTTGGTTTGTTTGTCGTTTATAATATTTTCAACTTGACGTGCTAGAGGCTACCTGTATATAGAATTGCATAATTATAATAGCTTAAAAATAGCAAGCCAGTAAGTGGAGACGTCAGTAGTTTTTTCTCTTTTTTTCGAGAATCACTGGGCGCTTTCCATTAGCCAAAAACTATTGGAAATTCTGTATGCGGAAGCGAATTGAACAGACATTTTCCGGAATTCCTAGATTTGGGGCGTATCTCGCGAGGCTGGCCTAAAATTCCGAAAAATACGGTTCTATTCGTCACCTGGAATACCCGGAATTTAAAACCGAAATTTTGGGTCGAATGGAAAGCACCCACTATTTTCCGTGAATAGCCGGATCGTATTCGTATTGTCAGTATTGGACTGGAACTAGTTTGTAATAGAGCCTCATGCGGGGGAACTCATTAAAACAAAGATCAGTCTCATTTGCATTCGAAAAGATTCCCAGCATTCATAGATGGCCTCACTTGCGCGCTAGATCCAATCTACTACCGGGAATACGAATATGGCCCATTACTTTGTCGTTTTTGCTAGGACAGGCAAATATACCGTAACTGTCGCCGGCTATGGTGATACTTATTAACAATTGTTGAGAAGTTCAACCCTAAGGTTGAACTTATTAACAGGAGTAAAACACTCAGTAAGTATTGTGAATTTCGTTATTGCCGTGATTTGTCTGAATCTGTGATGTGATGAATGTAACTTATGTCATTGGTAAATAAATCCATCCTTTGGCAGTCAGCTATTGCATTTGTAAGTAGCAAATAGGAGTCAGCAGAAAAACTAGAACTTAAGCAACTAGACCTTGCGCTCGATTTGAATGTAATGATACGGTTATACCAATAACTTCGTTATACATCGGCACAGCAGTGAGCAACACGACCACGTCTTGATCTTCCCTGGATATCATGTAATTTACAGAATAGTGAGCGGCTTTAATTGGCTCCTTGACCAGGATGTATGCTGATCTATATCAAGAGTCAAGATTTGTAGATTTTGCCAAATTAATACAAGTTATGTACACGGTCATGGGATTATTTTTCTACAGAGAAAATCACAGTCAGCAAAGTCAACCGCCTTCTTTGGTTTTAATTGAAGTTCTTTGAAGCTTTTTTTTTTACTCAGCAGTATAATAATATAATATAATACGTACTGTGACTTTGGGATGGGAAAAATGACATCAAAAAACAGCTGCCATCAGTTCCGATGGCTTTATTATGCCCGGTAATTGTTGTTTTCAAGATTATTGCGGCCGTGTGCCAATTGCTTAATAACGAGGGACATTCTGTCACAAGGGTAGGAAAATCAGAAATGATCTCAAATATAAGTTGTTTTTGTAAGCAGAAGTTAGCACCTGCAGGAAGAAACGTTTTTAAGGTCAAGAAACCGAGAAATTACAAAAGCGTTTTCTACATTGCAATTCGCGCTCATGAAATATCTAGAAACATGGCAACAAAACAGCATCGAGGAATTTTGTATTCAGAAAAAAACATTGATTAAACTGATAATAGAAATTCAAAATGATATCAACGACGGATAAATCAGTTGGAAATTTCTGGATTTTTGGCATTGAAATATTGCTTTCGCAATACTCCGGGTAATTAGTTTTTTTATTATTATTAATTTCTTTTCTTCTCATTTAATATTTACAAGCAAAATCAAAATAAGAGGCAAACTGAAGCTTTCTCTTAACAAAACAAAATCCCCCTCAACAACCAAAGAAAATATAAAGATGCGAACTGTATACAAAGTTAGTCCAGACTTAATCATAAGTTTTCATTTCCTTGTTTTGAATTCATACAACACCGTCTTAATTAACAGGATTCATTTGCTTACGTCAGAAAATATTTACTTTTAGCTTGCTTTGAGTAGAGCTCAGTCGAACAGCGTAATAGAAAGAACAGAACGCTACAAAGGCCAAAAAACTGAGGAGAAGTTACAGAAAACTTGCTTCGCATGATATCTGCAGGTAAGATATATATTTAAAACAGAACTGAAACAACAGCATTCAAAGAAATGAAAACTACCATCGATTTTCTTTTTTAATCGCGAGGGACGAATTAAAACTGACTGTATACCTCTTCTTAGTCTAAACAAAGCCAAGGGTTATAATTATCTAGCTTGAAAATGGAAACTTTTCAAACAAACTCATAAAAAATGGTCGCCTTTACGTGTCGTAGACTGTGCAGTAAGGTTTGAGCATAGCATCATAGCAGTCAATGAAGGGATGGTTGCAAAGAAGTGACATATTCCGCGTCAGTAAAGGGGAAAACATTCAAATTTAGCGTCTTGTAGTGCTTTGGTTCAGAGTGCTTCTAGTTTTCACATTTCACAGTCGCGCATTTTTAAGTTTTTAAATCAGTGCATAACAGACAACGCCCCTTCTTTACTTCACTTTAATCTGAAAACGATTTCGCACAACGTCTGTTGTTATGAACTTATGTATCTTTGGTCCTTAACTTTTCTTCGAGCTGATGTTCTTCAAAATATGCATTTCCGATAGTCGTGATGAGAATAATGCAAATTGATGGCATCTAGCAAATGAGTTAAATTTTTCTCGCATTCATTATATTAAAGGTGTCTGAACATCAGGCGAAAATAAAGTAATTAATGGTCAAATTTCTCGACCCAAATATAATCGGTTTCATCATTCTGTTGGCTTAAATGCGGTTTGCTTTAGCTTTTCTGTATTTTTGTTTTGTTTTGTTTTTTTTTTTGAAAAAAAAATTAAACATCTAAACAGTGAAACAGATTTGGTGCTGACTTCCTGCAGTAAGTTAAGTTTGTTATCGGTCACTGAAGATTACGGGAAAAGCACCCGCTGAGTTGTACATTGATAATACATTATACAGAAGGGCATTTCGTGACTTGATAGGCAAAAGGAAATTAATCCTAAGACTGAATTTACCATTTTGAAAATGCTTGTTATTCTTCGACTATCTCAGTAAAAAGAAAGAAACCACTTGAGGACTCGAAACATGTCCTGTACGAAAACATCTTCGATCAAGACATAAAATGCTACCGTTATGCAATTGCATTATTAAAGTTGACAAGCCTTTTATTATTTCTTTTAGCAATAAAAACACTGGATATTCAACTTTTTTGCTTCTTTATGCAGAAAAAAATATATTTATGCAATAAAACTGTCTCGAGAAAATGGAAGTACTTTACTCTCCTGCGCAGATATTTTTGTTTTCTCTCTCTCGAATCCTATTTAACAAACGCCAAATGCGAATAATCTAATTGCTTTAGTTGAAATCTGATCGAATAGTTTAGTGCAAATAATGGTTTCCAATAATTTTTCCACACATTATTAAACCTTACCCTTAAACAAAATCGTACACACTGCATTGTCATTCGAAATTTGCAGTTGCTTTGTCAGCGCACGCGAACCCGTTTTTGCAATAATCAACATCTGATCAGAGTTGATCACCATAGCTTAACAGTCGACATTAACTCGACATACATGAGTGCTTTTTATTAAACCCATACTTAGCTTTTCCACTCCACAGTTCCGTGGTTGGATCCACGAAACAGCTTTATTCAAAATCTACCAGCGTTCTACCTGGAATGCCGTTCGCTAATTGGCCACGCTACCCGGTATCTATTCTGCTGTCAATTGTGAACAGAAAAGGAATTTGCGGTTGTTATCGAAATGACGGTCGATCTTTGAAGAGGATTTAAATAGAGTTTTGAACGACTCGTACATTTATACTGGGACAATTAGATTATTTATCCTCTATTTCTATTTCTATGCCATAGTTGACACGTGCGAGCTCATCTAATTGTTTAGTAGAAAACTCCCCAAACGTTTGACTAAACATAAAATCATTTTCGGCAGCACCTATGATGTCAGATTTTTCCGCAGTTTATCATCTTTCATGGCTGTATAATCGAATTTCATTCGTGATTATTACAATGTGAACTCATACCGTGCTCTTGCCGTTCTGTCTCTTTTGTTTCCACTTCTGTTTGTTGTGTTTTAGTCTAAGTTATTTCCTTTTGCCGCGCGTAGTCATTGTTGTTGTAGTCAAGGCACTGATATCTGTAAGCGCAGTTAACAGAAACAAGTTGCGAATCAGTAATATATTTTCCTTTGTCTAATCATTCTTGCATCTCCACAGATCAGCAAAGATTTGTTTTTGTCTTTCCTTGACGAATTATTTTGCCCGAAAATGTACCGTACTTTAGACGTTTAAATATTGATGTTTTAAAAGACCCCAATTGTAACAATAGAATTTCAATATATCATTGAGGAAACACAGTTGATTTTTCTCTTACTTGAAAAAAATGTTCCTCTTATTTATTCAATAGTGCGAAAACGTAGTTACTGAGCTGAAAATGAATATAAATATAACGTGGTGGTAGTTTAAACCTTAAACCTTAAACCTTAAGCCTTACACTAGTTTTAATAGGCTCTGCTGACAACAATTTTATCAAATTCGACTGAGTTTTGAAGGATTAAATGAAAACATGCATGTTCTGCTAATATTAAAATGCTCTAATAATGAGTGATTTATCGTGATTCCCTGAATTTTGTTACCATGGAAATTAGAGCGAGTATATCTTGCTGTTGAACATCTGTTAAATCAGTGCTCCCTTAACTCATCGTTTCTGAATGTAATAAAGATTCTACCACTTGTTGAAACTAGCCTGTCAAAGAAAAAGCAATAGAGAATCTCTCGCTTTGGCTAACGAAGAGGTAGAGCGTATACTTATATTAATAAACGCGTAACTCTCTAAATTGACGTCTCGATTAAAGTTTTTCAGTAGCACTGCCATCGTCACTGCCAGTGGCTGAGATACTGTTCTTGGAAGACCATTTCGTTTAATTCTACTTTTAAGTATACCACAAACTTAATAGAAAGTATAAGAAGTGTTAAAAAGTTCCATAACGAACTAGAGGAACATATAACTGGCTGTTTGTGTTCAGTTAAATTTCGTCATTTCAAATGACGAAATTTAACTGGTTAAAAGCTTGTAGTACAAGCTTTTAACCAAGTCTACCCACAAATAAGGTGGCGTGCGGTTTTCTCTCCACTGTCTAGCCGAGAAATTTGAAAGCTTCACATGAACTTTTGTGTTTTGATGCCATGAAAAAAGCATTTGAGATAAGATCGTCCATATATGACTCAAAGTGGAAAAGACGAAGAGATTTGTTGATTCAAAGGGTACATAATCTGTTTTAGAAAGGAAAGAAAAGACACATGGTAAGTGGTGCATATTAATTGGACTGAAACCTCTTTCATTTCCATTCTTTATTTTGCATAAAAGTAAAAGCCCTCCCTGAAAGAATTAAAAAATATGGTTTTTCATTTGAGCTCGAGGATGAAACTAAAAGCCAGTTTAACGTGATCATGAGTAGACGTACACGAACGCGAACAAAATAATTAATTAGCTAGGAAGCTATTTCACAATTTGTTTTGTATTATATTTTCAATCAACAATACAATTCGAGGATGTTCCTGTCAGGACGACATGAAAAGTCCTTTTTCTCGTTTGGTTTAAGATCTTTCCTGACGCCTGCAGATTTTTAAAACAACAAAGATGTTATGTTGGATGCTTGCAGCGTGATGCTCAATTTTTCTCAATATTCAATCGTCATCAACCCATTGATTGAAAACTAACTTCCGACTTAACAAGTTTTCTCTTGTTTAGGGAAGTAGGGAAGTAGGGAAATCTTTAGAGGCTTCGTGCACAGCTCTACGCAGTCTGTAGAAATATTTGTTAGATCCGATTGCACCAATGGCGTTAGCTAGACCTTTGTAATCTTGTTGACGATAAAGATTAGCCAATTATGCACGTTAACAGCAATTTTTAAAAATTTATTCTCTAAAAAACGCAAAGCATTTGCATTTCCAATTAAATTTGTTTTTGAACACCTTTAACTGTTTACTTTTCCTTGCGCATGCTGGAACTACAACTTCTTCGGAATACTGGCAAACGAAGATTGATATCACAACACTTGAATGAGGACCTACAATTTTCGAAGGCTTTATTACTAACTTTAAAGGCCTCTATCTTGATGGATTCTAAGACAACTAAAAATTAGTTAGCGCCAGAGTGTTCTAAATCAAAATTGGAGAAGGTTGCTTATTGGCGAAGTTCGATGATCTTTCACTCGGGAACTAAATTTGTTACCTTTGCTTTCAAGATCTCAAGACCCAGACAATCTCCCTTTCGTGATTGTAACACATATATTTAAAATTTATCACGAACATCTGTTTAGTTTAAAGAGTAGCAAAACAAGCTCGGTCTGCTTGGGCAAGAAATTTCTTCGCAACATGTGGTCTAGAAATTTAAATGTTGGAATTATTTTTCATGAGATTCATAATGGATAAACTGGCTGGCAAGTATTTTAATTTTTCATTGAATTAAATTGGTTTCTGTTTCTCTTTGGCGCATAAAATAATTTAAAGAACGAAATTAAAGATCTTTTCCAGCGCAGCTCGGCTTAAAGTTGTTTATATCTCTTTACCTTTTATTGAAGTTAAACCAATATTTGGGAAGGGAAGTAAGGAAAAAATAGCGTCTTAATTTCAAAGAAACTTCATTAGTTGCTATTGTTTTTGTATGACGTAGTAATACTGTATGCACTGCGCTTTTTTACAGATGTTTGTTCAATTTATGGTAGATAGCTGTCAATATCTAATGTAACTGAGAAATGTAGCTTTCTCCATGACGGTAGCGAGAGGTCTTAATCGGGGAAAGAGGTGTTTCTGGCTTCGGCTTCACTCTGTTTATTTACTAAATGAGGTGAGCTCTCGATATCCATCTTACTTCCTAGCTTTGATAATTTTGTTCTGTTTTATCAGTGAGAAAATTCCTTGTTGCATTTGTATCAAACCTTGTTACGTTTATTGTTTTAAACTGTCACAAAATGATAGTGCAAATAAATCGAAAATCCAACCAACTATCAAACGTCGAAAGTCTATCTCATGTTCGATTTGAATGGAAAGTTTTTTCAATGTTGTCTTTTAGATTTAATGTTAATCCTCGGGCAAATAAATTTCACGCTTTTATCTACGCGTGCCGGCTATTCAATATACTTTTCTGCGGACTAGAAAAAATGTTATAAAATATCGGATCGAATAGTTTTCCACGAATCGGCTGGAAATATCAATCCAAACCAACTTACGACCCAGGATTATACATTTGACGAAAAGAGAACAGCGTAAAATTTGTTACATGTGCCAACACTTTTATCGCATGCACCTGCGAGCAAGCGAATTAATTAAATATCCGAAGGGGAATTCTGGATTTAGTTAAAAGTGCCTCTATTTTCATAGCAAAAACAAAATAAAATCGAAATAGGTTTTATCGTCAATGGGTTCCGTGTTATTAGCACATTCTAAACCAAATATGGACGTAAGAGACAGGATGCGGAAACGAACAGATATTTTATATTTATGGAGAAATTATATTGATAGTAAGAAACACAAAAGCCTAAAACACATGATAAGTGATTAGCCAAGCAGTACAGTGCATGCAACTCAACTTTCCTGTATAAAAAAACCCAACACTCTGAAAAATCGTACGAAATTTAACAAAACTTACTAACCAATGAAATTATATTACCAGCTGACTACCAGTCACGCGTTTGGAGTGTTACTTCGTGCTCGGACGACGTGAGAAACTGAAGTTTTCGTGGTAACGCGTTCCGGAAACTCTTCTGTGTGGTCTTATAATAGCGTGAGACGCATCGTAAATCATGCTTAACGCTTTTATTTATTTTTCTCGTCGTTTTTAGGAACTTCTAAGGCACACTTTTGCATCTGGCAGTTTTGGATGCAATCGCCATTGCAAAACTGTTATCTTAAGTAAATAGAAAATATAGATATAAAAATATGAAACAAAATCATAAAAACCTTGCAGAGTAAAATGTGAAAATAAAAAATGAATAGCGTAGATATAGAAAAAGGTCTTAGAATTTCACTTGGACGTTCTCTTTAAAATCAACTAAGTTACTAATGAATTTAATCGAAAAAAAGTCTTAGTGAGTAGCTCGCAATAAATACACCCCCTCTAAAAACCCTATGGCTACGAGGTGCTGTAAAACATACATGTATAATCCGCCTGTTATGCCTAATGGACTTATCAGTAGTTTCAAATGTAGAAAATGCACTTGAATCAAAACATTACTTCACCCACTATAAATTTTGTCTAAGACTAGTACTAGTACGTTCTTTCCGCAACATTTTACCTGAGAAAAAGTAAGAAAAAGGGGGAAATAACCTTTACATACGTCACGCTTTGCGCACTGATGATTTTCTAGCGAATGAAAGTGTTAGAAACCACTCACAAGGAATAGAAAGGAGAAAGCAGAAAAATATACAAAAACATGTCACTCCAGTTGTAAATAGGAATAAGGCAGTTCGGATTTTCTCACAGGTTTGTACACCTTTCCTTATTTTAGGTCAAAG
>Ga0126337_10000680_pt1 | contig 18344 bp, 10 predicted proteins | sample DipCmetagenome_FD_92527 | JGI IMG/M metagenome (GOLD analysis project Ga0126337, IMG submission 92527) | Coral microbial communities from La Bocana,Puerto Morelos, Mexico - Diploria C A metagenome | ecosystem: Host-associated > Invertebrates > Cnidaria > Coral | place: La Bocana,Puerto Morelos... | reverse complement strand
CGGGTTAAAAAACTCAAGATTTTACAAAGAATGTATGAGCTCATTAGCGCTTTTGCCACCCAGAGATTTTGCAGTTTTTGAAAGACAATTTCTCCCTGAATATTATACACAAAGAGCTAAAACGTCCACCATGTATTAAATTCCACTAGCTCTAACACCTTTTCACGGCTTCTGTCGGTAAAGCCCTATGCAAATGAGCAAAATTGTAAACAATGACGTCAGCAAGGATCCCCCTCTACTGAACAGTTGAAATAAACTTTTAAAATTTCTTCGGCGTAGTGCAGAGGGGCCCGAAAAGATCCGCATTCTGTACCTGTAACCGTGAACGCAATCAGGAACTGATTCTTTTTATTCAACCTACGTGTTATGGAGTTTTGGTCAATTTGCTTTAAACAAGTGAAACTGTACTAAACTTAATTTTCTGGTTGTTCCAAAGCAAATAGAAGTCACGTTGAGAACTACCTGAACGAAAATCTACTGCTGATCATGACTGATCGTCCATCATTAATAATATATGGTAGGTTGTTCCCAGTATGAGTGAGTTTAAGAAACCAATACGGCGATGCCAAGGACAACGTCGATTAAAATATATGGATTTATATTTTACCTACGAATCTCGCGATGCTCTCAAGTCGTTTACTTTGTTTTTCACTGCCAGAACTATCACGAAACTAATTCTGCAACACGGCGATAAATTTAAAATCAAATGAAAAAAATTAGCCCTTGTGGTTCACGTTCTCCAGACAACGCAGAATTTTGTCAGGTTGTCGTTAAGAAATGTACCAAGAATTATTACGCACGTGCACTGCCATTATTCCGCTTATTTAATAAACCTTTGGTTTAGTGACGTTCCTGTTGCCATGACCGTCGTGGTTTTCTTAAGTCCCCTACTTATATCATTGATAATACACTATGCATCCGGCTGTTATTCGACAATTTTTCTGACCCGTTTCAGTTATCCTTTTATTGATTTCCGACAATTTGTGATGTTTGCCGGCTGAAAACTTGTTTACGCTGGAAACAACGCTTGCCGAAGTTGTCCTTCTCCCAACCCATCCACCCCCCGTACCCCCCACCCCCTCCTTGCAGCCAGTAAGACGTCTTCAGTAACTGGACAAATGGAATGTAATCTCTGCATTTCCAGCTGTTGCGACAAAGGATGTCCCACAAAACGTAAGCATATGCCACAATGTCGATTGATAGTGATGGATTGATTTAGGTTCACCGTGTTTCAGCAAGAAAAGGGAAGCATGAGTACACTTCAGTTTGTGCTGTTTTCTTCTAACAGCTTCAACAGACATCCTAAGGCATCATTACTCATAGTTCTTTTCGACATTGTCGCATACGCTTGCGTTCTTTTAGGGACAATCTTTCTCAGAACAGCTGTGTATTACATGGCGACTGTTATAATTAGTGGTGGAGCAAACCTTTTCCGGATATGCAGAATTTTTGGCCTGATATTTTGAGTTATAATTTGAAAATCTATACGGAATCGACATTATTTTTTTCATTAAAAAAGACCCCTTGAAATTTAAGAGACCGGGAAGTTTATCAACGGCTTACATGAAGCGAAATGGTGCGCAACAACTCCACTGATAGTCTATAGAGAGGTTAAGCATGACGCCAAACGGCAAAAATAAAACTTTTGTCGTCTCTCTTCAGCTGTGTGTACTGTAGAGTGACATTATTTGTATTTGCGATGAGTAGTAGGAGACGTTATTACTTTCTTGGGGGCTTAATTTACGGATTAAAAGAAAAGAACTGAAAATCAAAAGTCGTCTTTGCCGTTTGCCGTCTGCCGTTAACGTTATGTTTAACCTCTATTATATTTCACGACAACAGTTATATTCAGGGACACGGACTGAGCGGCAGTATCGAGTTACTATCTGTATTCAGTAGAACAAGTACTGATACAAAATGTAAACTAGACTACAAGCAATTATGCAATCACTCTTGTGGTGCCGCGAGCCGCTGATAGCGTGGACGCCCGCGCTACTAGCGGCTCACCGCTCGCACGTCACCCTAGGACACTTACTTATTTTGCGTTCTTCCTCGCTGATTTTCGAGGAGAAGAGAGACTGCTAGCAGTCTATGTTTAAACGAATCTTTCTAATTATATTTAAGAAATGGAAACATGTGCCGTGTTTCTATCGAGTTATACAAACACGAGTAAAAGTTTGGAAGAACGAGAAATGCTGTGCATGGGAATACGAGCCGCGGCCGCTACATGTACATTTCCAAAGTAACTTTCACGAGTGTTTCTATAACTCGATAGAAACACGAAGAACATGTTTTCAATTTCTCTTTAAAAATAACGGGACGCAAAAAAGAAAATCAACTTGTTTAGTTTGATGATCACAATGTAAATTATCTTTAAAAACAAAAAATCCTGCATATTTTTTTAAAAAAACTTTGTCGATTATGACAAAGGACTTGTTGTGGTAAGTGTTAGTTCCAGTCTTATTTAACCGCCGCATTGCAAAGAATTTCATGAAAGAGTTCTTTAACAAATAGGGCGAAAATGCGAGAGCTGACCGCAATAATTAAAATCGTTCTAAACCGTGCGTTTGAAAAAGGAGCTTCACCCCTTCATGGAAACGCTGAAAATACTTTAAAACTCTTTTCTGTTTAAAGAACGATTGTCGATGAACTTCAGAGGTCTCAAAGTGGCATCATCCTGCTTGAAACAAGCCTCGCGATCGCTTCTGAGACAGCTACAAAAAGGTTTCCTTAGGTGCCCAGCCTTGTTTTCTTGACGTCACGCAACTGAAAGGTATAGTTTTAAAAAATACATAAATCTGTTCACCGTTAGTTCATTAAAACAGCCTGAAACAGATTAAGCGCCTTAACAAATTATGTCTGTGGTAAACGGAATAAGAGAGGTCCAAAATAGTTATCTTCTTTGTAAAACGTATTTCCGATATCATGATAATAAGACTATATGTTATCCAATTGGGAATAATTGGATGAAAAAATTCCGAGGACAGACGAAATTAATGAGGGTTACGCACGAAACCGTCCACATTACTTGTTAATTTGAACAATATAGATCGAAATTAAGAATCAATTTGTACAGTTTGCAAAATTAACAAATAAGCGCACGCGCATGCGCTTGAACGAGATTTTGGACTGGTAATATAATTACTTCTCAATACAATTAACTCTTCGCGGCGATCCTTTCCAATAAACGTACCTTGAGAGATTCTTTGAAAGCAGCAAAACTGTTTCCCGTCTCAAAGCTGTTATCAAGACTACGCGATCTATTACGATGCCGAGGAACTCTCAGCTGAGAGCCTAGTGACGTCATTGACCTGTCCCCATTCAAGGACTCAGTTGGTTGTTCCTCTACTACCATATCAAGACTTCTCCGGCGCATGCCTCGACCAGCACTAGGGCGTCGACCAGAGCCTCCTGTTGACGCCAGTAGATACCTAGCTTCCTCGACACTCGACTTTAAATAAAAAGATAAGTAAATATGAATAATAACATATGATAAAAAATTAATCGATTTTTGTTGTCTGTCTGTAAGTGGATAAAATAAAGACAGAGTAAAAAATCAATCAGTTCCAAGAAGTAAAGAAATCAATTAGTCGATCAATCAATCGATCAATCAAACAAGCAAGCAAGCAAAGAAGCAACAAACCAACCAACCATCCAACAAATAGATAAATCAGTCGATCCGAATCAATCAAACAATTAATGAAACAAATCATTTACTCAATCCATCTATGGACCGACCGACCAAATGACCGATAGATCGAACGATTAATCGATCAGCCAGTCATTTAGTCAGTCAGTCGGTCAGTCAGTCAGTCAAACAATTAATCAATTAACAATTAATCAATCTATGTTTTCTTTGAATTTATTTAACTCCTGTTTTTTTTTTTTTTTAAACTGGTTGCAACGGAGTTTGTTTAAAACCAGAGCCGAGCCGAGCGTTAGAAGTGATATCGCATAAAAATTATCGTGGTGCAACAAGGCATACGCCAGTTTCTGTTTAAAGAATAAGGCTCACCTCTGTTGGCATTAGAAATCTGGGATCGAAAATTGAATCCTCTGCGTCCTTGCCTATCCGAGCCTCGCCATCCTGACACACTGTAATGCTAGGCACTTCGTGAACAGTATGGCGCCTCCCATCGTTGTTCTTTAACAGCGGCAATGAGAACTTCCCCTTTTCTCTGCCTGGCTGTGTGTCAGCCCGAACATGATTAGTAATTGTTTCATGTCTCAAATCGTTCGTTGTTGTTTCAGTAATTGTTAACTGATTCCTGTTGTTATCAACAGAACCTGTCGAACCATGCCACTTCGTGATTAGCGCACTTTTGGAGAAATGGTCATCGGTCAATTCGTCCTCATAAATATTATTTCGCTGATTAAAAGAGAGACGATTGACACCTTCTGTTATTGACATTTGACAATCACATTTGTCATCATCGATGGGATTATTTACTGATTCCATTCGGGTATCTTTTTTCATAAACTCGGATTCGACTTTGTATTCCAAATTGATCACATCCAACCTGTTTTTTATTGACCTCGGGCACTTCTGAGTTTCTTGGCTTGGAATGTCTGGCAGTATTAAAGCTGTGCTCTTGTCCTTAATAGTAATATTTTGAGGAGGAAAATAACACACGCGTGAGCTGTCAAGATCCAGCCACTCAATATGGTGATTGTTATCGCGGATGTCGTCTGTCCAGAGTTGATGGTTGATCGAAGGAACGCTTTTTCTTCTATAGCTGGTTCGCACCACCTGCATATGCATCGAAAACAAAACGTAATTTCAGACAATAAACTTACCGAGAATACCTCTAAGCTACTCCATGATCAACCTCTATTTTGAGTAATATGCAAATCAACGAAGGCACTGTTTGTGGTGTTCATTAATTTTAATTTACACCCCCACGCTCACCAACTATTCCATTTCAAGACTTTCGACGATTCCCGTTTTGAAATATTGCGTTATGTCATTCCAAATTGCCATCGTTTTCCTTAACCGTTTTGTTGTGGGAAAGTTCAACTCAGCACATTTGCGTCACTTAATTATGTCAGCAGAGAGTTTTCACCCAACAAAACCACGATCTCGATATGGATCTTGAACTCAACTTATTATTAGCTCTAATTGGCGAATTCCAAATTTCCATTTGTCACCGCGGTGAAATGCGAAATTTTCTTATTGCTTAGTAGGAATGCTTTTGAAAACACTGCCATCCCACACTTTCCCACCGCTGCCGCATCCATCGTTTGGAAACATATTGATTGGAGTCGAGCACAATAAATTTTGCTTTAGATAAAGCTCTATTACTATAAATTAGTCAACAAAAAGAATGACAGACATTTTCTAATGCAAGGCCATAACCTAATTTTGGCAGAAAATTTGTACAAATAAATTGAGGTCGGCTTGAAAAGTCGATAATTTAGATAACACAGTATTTCGGATATTTTCAGAATGTATTACAAAAGCACACAACTGACTGGTGAGGAAAAGAAAATGATGTTTTTGTGTTGGGGTCCAATACAATGAGAATGGTGCGTATTGGGCCGCCTTTACAATTTAGCTCAACGAAAAAAAACATTCATTTATATGGATCACACATTTAAAAATCCTTCTTATCAATCGATAACGTGCAAATAGTAAAAGTCGTAATGCGATAATTCTGACTCCGAAAAGTTCGACATAATTGGACTTAGGTCAATAGAGAGCTGTTAATTTTAGTCAGGGGAGATTCAGTGAATTACTTTTCATAACAAAGAGTTAGAATCTGCAAATGGGTAGCATGAAGTTCAATATCAATTGACGTCAAATCCGGAATAGGTCTCAGCGAGAGAGAACAATTCTAACTCAACATTAATTCACAGAAAATTGAAACTTGTGTGGATTTAAATTTGGAATTGTAATCACGAATCAAAAAGAAATTGTTTATTTTGTCTATCACTGTTTTCGCTTGAAAGCAGACTGGCTTGCCGCCGGAAGACAACCTGACTAAAGAGCTCAATACGAAATTAGGGACGCACTGTAAAGCTCTTTTTGCCAATCAGAACTGGCTAACTTGTGACCTTACCGAAATTAGAACGGCAATACATGTCAGCAAAGGAGACTTCCCCTTGAGATCAATTTTTGAAAGAATAATACGTTGCTTTCTTTTTAGCAAATCTCACTAGCTAAATACGTTTTAATAATTTACCTTTGGTTGGGTTTTTAAGTTATTCAAATATTCATTGATCGTGGCTTAAAAACAAAATGACCGGCTTGCTTTGCTGAAAACCAGTGTGATGCCAGCGAAATCGTTTGAAATGAATTTTAAAGAGCTGCCTTCATTGTTTCTTTTTTAATAGTTCACTTTAATTCTACTTATCTTCCATCGTCGTTTAGCCATCGCCGTCTAAAAGACGACCAGTCCTAACACAAAAGCGTGAGACGGCAGTGTATTTGCCACCAGCTGAACTTAGCCGATTTTGGATTTGGCATTAAAGCGCTTTTCTATTTACATTTCGCTAATGCTTTCTGTGGCGTAAGTCGCGTCCGAATTGGATTTCCGGATATTTGTAATTTATTTTTCTTTAAGACCGGTAAATTAGCAACATGAAAAGCCTTACCTTACCGAATGACAGTTTTCCCGCACTATAGGAGACTTCTTAATAAACGTCAGCTCATTGACGCAAATGCCTGTTGTTTTAAAGTATTCCCATCAGCCGCCAAACGCGATGGGTATTTTTCCTTTTAGTTCAAGCCTTGAGGAAGTGAACCCTCGCAGTCAGTGCTGGAACAGGTGTTCATAAAAATAGCTTATTTGCCCAATCTAGATAGCCCTCAAGTCTTGTTCTTGTTTATTGTCGTATATATTTTTTTCAGCTTTTCTGGCTTCCAAGTTGCCTTTATAGAGAAGACTTACATGTTGTCAACGATAGCGAATTAGCACTGCACTTGGAAGAGATTATATTCGGTGAAAACAAAGCGTTCTGCCGCAAAACGAAAGAAAACATACCAAGGGAAATGAGGAATATTAGCACGTGCTTGAACGGTAGAAACGGGAGGAAAAATGCAAATACAAAAAAACTGTAAACAGATGTCAGTGAACCGAAAATTACAGCACGATATAGCCACAGGAATTGTTTCAATCAGGATTTTTATACTTAGGAAACATTTCATTTTGATTGGTATAAACGTTTTAAACAACGATTTATTTCTACCAGTATTGCTAGCAAAAAACCTATTTAATTCAGACTAATAACATAACTCATTAACGCATTTCAGTTGCTATCTTCAAATCTCGACCTGTGATGTTGAATATCAATATAAAATTCTGCGACGCGCTTTAGAGGTTGCCCAGAGATTACCGCAAGTGAGTCGAAATTACGAGATGGAAATATTTTAGTTTGCCAACGCAGTATGTGTATATTATTTTGTGTTTTCAGTTTATTTACTTTTTTGTTTTCTTCCAAAGCCGTTACAACTATTGATGCGACGATATTCTAATCATAAAATGATCACTCTGTTTACGTGAGAAGGAAATTGTAAAATGCATCAAGCGGTTTAGGTGTTTTGAAGGCGGACAGAGCAAATTTTTAACGTTTAAGCCAATGCCATGTAAAAATGTCTTTCCACAGTAAATTATAAAATTATTCGGATATCTGGTCTGCGAATAAATGAATATCGGGAAAATTTAACAAAGTTATCATGATTTGGTTTGTTTACTGCCACTCGTTACTGCTTGATAAAATGAATTATATACGGTGAGAATGTTACCAAGTTTTACAAGTATGAAATAGAAAACAGGACAATTTGTTTCAAACACAAAATTATTATATACTCATAGAAAAAAAATATTTGCACTTGTTTCACTAAATTCAGCGATAAATAATTCTTTTGCACTGTGTGTTCATAGTAAGCATTTAAAACGTTTGCACATATATTGCTACTTACGGATTTGTCCTCCTCTCTCCCGTACAAAGTTCCCTCGTTTTTCGCAGTCTCCACTCCCTTTAGCCAGCGGTTTATTCTTGAATTGGTGGTACCCAGTTCCCCGTCTTCACGCATAGCAGCTGTTGTACACCTTTAAATATATACGGAAGCCTGAGAATGAATTTGTCTCCCAGAAAATATTGTAAAGGTGTTATATCTTTTTTGATATAAAGAAAGCGAAAGAAAGAGAAACCGGTGCGAAAAATCTCTCGTAAGGGCCGAAGCCGGCTGGTGAGATCATTATTTTTGTTTGAAGACGACGTATTCAGCCCAAACGTTCATAACCCTTGACCAATAAGCGCTAGATAATTATCTCAGAAATAACAAAACACAAAGAAAAGCTCATCTTTCAAAGGGTTAAGTTTCTATTAAAGAAACTGTGGTGCTGCGTCGGTGGGAAGTATTATAACATAATTTGGTTTTATCAGCTGGGTTGATAATGTGAATTGGCCACCGTAAAGAGATTCGAAAGCTGACGTTTCAAGCGTTAACCCTTCGTTGGAGCGAAACCAATTCGATGAAGGGCTAACGCTCGAAACGTCAGCTTTCGAATCTCTTTACGGTTGCCAATTCACATTATCGACCCAGTTGATAAATTCAAATTATCTTGTACGTTATCTGTTAGCCTGACGCAATCAGAAAACCACTCGAGAAAGATAATATATGTTCGAAAGTCTACTATCATCATCATTACGGTTATCTCATTGTTAAATGTGCAATCCAGATGAACCTGTTTGGTAAATATGGGTTATTTACCAAGCGTGAGGTCAAGATGGCTGGCTATTGGCCAAGTTCTTTTTTTGCGTGTTTATGGACCTCGTCGAGACCGAACAAGCTTGGTCAATAAAGGATTTTTTATATGAGATATAACACGAAAACATGAATAAATTTTCCTTGCGGGACAAAGTCCGTATCCCGAGCGGGCAAGATGGAGCTATCTTGCCCGCTCGGGATACGGGCTGTTGCCAATCACAGCACGAGATTCGTTTCGTCTTGCCCGCTTACGGAGCTAGTCATATAATAATATTGGATATAGAACGTTGGCAATGAACACAAAATGTATGTACAATGCAGAACACCAGGCCATACCTAGTGTTCGGGGCAGAAGTGTAGCTTAAGTCAACGTCACCCTAAGAGCTTAGTAGGGTAGTACGAATGATCGGGGGTGCTGGTGGTACCGTTAAAAGCGGCTTTGGTATCTCTTAAAGTGTTCACCGTCAAAAGGTCTTCATCGGGAAGCAGCTTTTGGGGTACCTTGTAAAGCATTGAAAGCAGATAATGTGTGTTTTCGAATTTATTCCTCTTAACCCCGGGGGGGGGGTACTCAAAAAAGTTTTATACGGGGAGGCTCCGCCCCGAGGTCGAACCCCTTACCCTTTTATAAACCAGTTTTTCAGAAAAGGTACCCCTTTCGTATACACCTTTTATTGCAAAAAGGCACCCCTTTCATATAGCTTCTTAAGAAGACTTATGTATAAATCGTTAAAACAGGATGTCTGCTTGTCATTTTTTTCACGTAGCGCGTAATAAATTAAAATGAAACAGTCGTAAGTTGCGTCTGCTTGATCTATTTTAATTCAAGGCCCTTTCTAATAATAATAAAAGCCCAACTTGAATTTGTGTTTGACACCACGACTTATCAAAGAGATAATCACACTTCAGGGAAGAATATCATATTATAAAACGTTGGTTTGTCTTTTGAAAAAGCCGACGCGATTCCTTTTTGTTTGGGTTAACAATGGCGCTTTCAAAACAATACGGTTTACTTGTTGTTTGCATGCGTTAAAACGATGCCGAAGATATAAATAACTTGTAAATCTATTTTCAGTGCAAAGCTCTTCATTGAGGGTTTATTCTCGATTATTTGCTGCATGGGTTTAATAACAAAAAGGTTATTTAAATAATGTGGTTCATGAAAATCACGACCCAGGTACATGTATCGCGAGATACATTAAGGCGGGGTACACCCGAAGGCCTTATTTTGGCTGGGTATTATATAAATATAAATAGTTTTTCTCAAAGTATAAGGGAAATTTATGGCAACAGAAAATTTGAAGATTTGATTTTGTTTTAAAATTAGAATTTGAAGTTGAACATTGGTAGACGTACACCAGTTGCCAACCAACCTGGGGTGCCCTTTCAGGAACGTTCAACTGTGTGGTGGTGTTCCAAAACATTTTTCTATAAACCCTTCCTTAAACTTCGTAAAATTTCATTTAAATTCGGATGAACCCCCGCTTATTGTAACAGAGGAGAAAAAACATTCCTTAACTCAACGTTATAATAAAGTTAAGGTTCAATTTAATATCTCATTTATAGACGACGCACATAAAATCATCTTATTTTCTTATTCTCAAACTTCCAGTTCTCACCAGAACACTAGCAGACGTAAGTCATTATACAACTGGAAGTTTTAACAGTTTAAAGACGGTTAAGTAGATAAGAAGCGGAAGTACAAGGGAAGTTAAGAAGGCAGGCACACACTGTTTTAAACCGGAAAAAAAGCGTTAAAGATTGAATAATCTTTGCAGAAGATTTAAATGGATAACTATCTTTCACTGCTTTTCACTCAAAGAAACTACAGTTAAAAGTGATCTTAATTAAGCTCACAATGCTTGCTAGGGTGACCATGATATGTATTCTCCACTCATAATAAGAAATCATAATCAAACATTAATAGAAAGTAAAAAAAATCGCCTTAATATTGCAGCAAATTTTACGGTTTCCATTGACACTGGGGCTCAAATGCGTGCATTTATACAACTGAAATCGGTCACTCGAACATTCAGAACATTATTATAATCATTTAGTTATAACATTTGAGATTTATTTGACCTAATTAGCGTTTAGATAAACATGTGTTTTTTGGTTTCATCATGCTTTTCAGCCAAGTAACAGTGCAGTTATAAGACAATGGATAGACGGTACTCTATAAATGAGTCTTTCAGGTTTGCCAATTCGCCAAAATAGATCCTTAAAATGCCACAGCGGATAAATAATGTCACTCTTGTCAGCTTATCGGACAGTAAGCCTAATTTCAGGACTAGAGTATTAACACAAATTCAAATCACATTTCGTTATTCATATTTGGAAGCCGAACAATGCGAACAAGCCAACTCGGACAAAGAATAGCCCACTTTTACTTTCCGTCGTTGTTGTGGTTTCCCTAACTAGTTTTCGTGATTAGTCATACAGAGGTCAAACTTGCATATGTGCCAGAGAGTGAGCATCTTAGCGCACACGACCATGAAACATGATATTGTATTTTATGAACCGAGTACTGTGGAGGTACTGTCTTTCCACGACTGTTTGTATGGAAAGTAAAAGAGACAAGCGAGTCAAGTCAGGAAGAAATTACTAACACCCCGAGTTCAACTGACTGAGAACTTTTAAATCTTTCTGGAAGTAATGGCTGTCGAACTCTGATGATGTACTGATAAGACCCGGGTGATAATATTGAGAAAAGTGAAGCGGAGTTACGCTTTAGAACGGATTTTCATACCGCCACAAAAAGATATTTCGTTAGAAGAGGAAAAATATCAAAAACTTTGCACAAGTAAACGCAGAGATTTAAAGGATTCCAGGATTGAAATGTATTGCATGGTAGACAAAAGTTAGCGCGGGGCTAAAAGCCGCCGAAATTATTAACAGATAATGCTGAAACGCCGGGTTTTATAAACATGTAGATTGGCTTCGTAATAAGATTTTGAAGAATTTTAAAACCATGCGAACCCCCAGCCTGAGGAATGATAAATCGAGTAAATCCTTTAAAAGCTTCTATATCGTGTTTCACTTACCTTCAAAGTACATGTAGATGTGGCGGCCTCCAGATGAAATTGCTTTCTTGAACCAAATGCACATAATAATTAAAGAAAGCTTCTTTAGTTCCGTTCCCTCGAGGGCCGGGGTTGAACGTGACTGACATGTTATCTGTTATCATAATACCCGTATCACAATGGCCGTCTATATTTTTCACAATGATCGAGTCTTTTGTCTGTGTTGAATTTAGGCTCAATTATCATTTCAAATAGGTTTTTATAACCACCTCTAAAAACAAGAAACTAGTAGTTTTCAACACAAAAATAACGAGAACAGACAAGACTTCCTATTAATGAACATGTCTGAACACTGTTCCGGTAAAATATAACCTCTCTGATCAATTAGCCAATTTTGATGAAATTGCGACGTTACTCTCTTGGATTGTTTAGCAAACAAATGGTTTTGTTTTCTTTTCCCTTGGGCTTACTTCAACAATGCCAACCATACCTTTTCCTCCATTGCGCAGTAATTTCGAGGTCTTTTTCAAGTCACGTAGAGCTACTCATGAGTATATTGCATCAGTCCTGAAAGCTGACCTTCACTGCGCCACATAACCTGTATTCTATGAATGTGTTTTGTTATTAGGAAATTTAACACTTACAGTAAAATAAAAAGCTGTCAATGTGAATCACGCAATCGACAAGAGAAGATTATCAATAACAACTTGAAATTACTTAATGCTATTTGCGGCTTCATAATAGGCATGATGCAAAATAAACTGAACAATTAAATTAATGAATAAATGAAAATATTGTGAACTTGCAGGCATGAATATCTCATATCCGGGTAGAGATAAGAAACGGACCACCTTCTCGCTCTCTCCAGGAACGAAAAATATCTCAAAAATGCACGACCATTTCATATTTCTTCAGTGTGGGCCGCCACATGGAGAAATAGCTACCCGATAGTACTCTTCTGCGTGCGCGAACTAAAGGCGCCGACCAGACATAAAATGTGACCTGTGTGATGAGAACGGAAGACTATTCGGGGGAATATTGGGAAAGTGAAAAGGAACTTCAAGTAAGTTCAAGTAATACAAATTCAAAAACGTGATATGAACGTCCTTCCGTAGGTGAGACAAGTGGCCCTTAGAAAATAAATAGAAATTGCCTCTTTTCCACTCCCAAAGTATTAACATACCTGCGTTGGCTATTTGCGATTCCATTGGATAAGTAAAATGTAATTTGTTGATCGCAGTAACCAAAACAAACATAGTGGCATGTGTCGTCAGTTTGGGCTAGAAGTACTAGACAGCAGAATATTCTTTACTTAGAACCAAAACACACCTTTGAAGAGTTCGAAATGATAAGGAAAAGGTATCAAGAAGACTCGACCGATGGTAAAGAGGAGGATAATGGCTTAGAAGCGATGACTTGTCCTTTGATTTGCAATCAAAGGTCTTCCTGAATACACGCAAAACAAAACCGCGCTAGAGAACACTGCAGACAAGTATCATTATGGACTCTCGTTTCAACCGTATCGCTTCTTAAATTAGGGTTCTCATTTAGAGGAATTGTTTTGGGGTTATCTCTATAAACTTTTGCCGTCTCAACGATGGCCAACAACACGGTTTGGCCAGAGAACGCTTATTTTTCATAAACACGATCTTTTTGTCGTTCACTTATTTAAGCATCCTCATTGCTGCCGCTTACGTGAAGCATACCGATTTCGCACTTTCTTTTCGATACCGTTCGTTTCAGATGTACGTTGACTTTATATAACTTAACACCGACCGAGTTGCGTTTGCTCTTCTTCTCCCTTGTTATCTTTATGACTCAGATGAGTTCCAGTTGCCTTATTTTCTCTGGCCCGCCGGATTTTCAAATGATCTCACATATGCTTCAGAAACCCAGTTTATTGTTTGTCATTTTACTACCCGAGAGATCTACTCCTCGCCAGTAATTCCAATGTTCCCTCAATCGGACTAATATCGAGCCTCTCGGACGTTACTTTCATCCCTGATCTATGACCTTGACACACCCTGACGATCTGAACAAGTTCTCTTCGTTACAATTCCCCCTTGAGTCCAAATTGGCCTGCCTCTTACAAGTATTCATCTGCTAATTAAACAATACTGATCCGTGCGGCTGTGAGAGTGATACACACTCAAAATGTGAAGCAAGACTGCTGCATTTATAACGAAGTAAATACCTCATTTCTTCCTTTACTCGAAACTCCGAGCCAAACTTTCAACTCTACATGCAGAGTGCAACGTTAAAAACTTTCAACTCTTTACCTTTTTTTCTCTCTGGGCTAATAGCACATTCATACAAATAACTGAGTTGGACAAGTGCAGAAACTTAAACTATCTAATAAGCAATTTTATTATTTTTTGTTTGCTTTTTATAATATCTTAATAATTACTAAAGTCTTGCTAAGAAAACGTCTTCGGCAAGACGTCATTACATCAGTTGAAGGCTTGAGTCAGTCGTCTAGGCAAGCCGGCCAGTTCCGGTTATACCAAAACAATATTAATTCATTTTTAGTTTTGCCGAGCATGAAAACTGATCTCGAAATCGTATATACTCAAACTTTCAAGCATGCATTTTGAAATCATTGTCGTTTTACAATGTTTATTTCCTTGGATCAGAGGAAAATCAGTTCTGGCCAAAAACCATAAATTTTGATTGTTGCAGATAAGCAAGTACCATTTTCTAATCAAAGTCTGCGTTTTGCGAAGCTATTTTCGGTCATGGCTTGCTCAAAGCAAAACTGATTTGGGAGAGTTGTTATGTTTTTATTGGGTCGGCGCACGCTAGGGACATGTTGTAGCGACCGCTTTCCTCGTGTGACACGCTCGTTTTTGTAAAAAAAAAGATCTGCTGCGGGGCCGAAATTATCAGTTCCCGCAACATTTTGCATGGAACAATGGAATTCAGCTGGTTTGAATTCATGTGTCATGAAGCAGGGACAAAATGACCTCAATCTTCAATGTTGCTTCGTGTCCTCATGCTCTAAATGCCGCTAAAAAATACAAACGGACTAATGCTACTTCGTGTACACCTCCTTTTGTCCCTGAAACATACCCCTTTGGGTGTGCCGACCTTTACTTGAGATTAAGTGATTTTCTGGTTACCTCATCTCATTGAATTCATTATGAATCAAGACGTCAGACTCTCCATTTTAAAAATAACAAATAATACAAAGATTCCTGTATTCTTAGGTTTTTACTCCTTAAAACGCAAACAATCCCAATGCAATTTAAGGTATCCTCAAGATCGTTTTATACAAGTACTCATCATGTTTCATGACTATACCATCAAAGCTAAATTATTGGCTGTTAAACTTTATTTAGTACTTTTCAAAGTCTTGTAATGGTTTCAAAATCTTGTAATGCCTAGCGATTTGTTAGATATTTTTATAATTATTACTAGGATCACTTAAGAAATGTGTAGTAGATCTCTGCCTTCATATTTTTCGTATGGCAATATTCTACATTGTCTCTGTGGTTTAACTGCATCACATCTCCTGATCTTGATTTAACTTCACCGACGCCAGTTATTGAGACTGAAATAGCAATAGCTGCAAAGGAATCAGATAATAGCTGAGAAGGTTCGGCACAAACACACCTAGTCCTCCTCTGACTCCAGGCCATAGGTGGGGAAGAGTTATGTTCAATTCAGATCAGCCATAGCTGGATTTAAATAATGGCTTCCATTTGGCGCGAAACTATGCATGGTATTTGCTCGCGGATATTATCTGCTTCGAGAAGCAATCAGTTTGCCGACAGGAAAACGAGGAAAACTGCGAGCCTTGATTTTAACTAAAGTTTTTTTAACAAATTTGCGCAATTTTACTATATATACACCGACTTCTTTTCACAGCATTTTGCGTTCCTCCCTTGTATTCAGTCCATTACGCTGGTTCTTAGGTAAGCCTTGTATGGAAAGGGGGAAGCGTATATGATTAAGTTAAGATACGTTAAGTTAAACTGGCAATAAGCATTGCGCATGGGCGGTAATATAACGATTACTCTGATTTACCAAACAGCTCGAGGGAATAAAAGGGATATTCGGATGTCATGCAAAAGTTGTTACTTTGTTCCTGTACCTTATCCTTTCCTGGCTTCAAAACCCTGTGGATTCTCAAACAGTCCCCGCAAGTTCTTTACAATGCCTTGTGGAGGACCGGTTAATTCCTCTCGGCGTCCTGAAGAAAACAAAAATACTCTCAATGGAGATGTTTTTTCATTACAGTCTGGTAGCCTTTTCGTTTTACGAGTTCACTAGAACGCACCCACAAAGTACATATGGTAACATATCGTCCTCTTCGTTATTTGTCATGTGTATATCCGCCGGCTTTGGAGTGTTCATCGTCGAATGAATACAATAGTCAGTTATAATAAATTATTAATAAATAACTGATATCTTAAATATGGGTCTTTCAGGCCAGTGCCGTAAACAGACAGTGACAAAATATTGCCACTGGAGAAAACGCAATTTGTTCAATTCAAAATGGCAAATTACTACAAGTTTGGTCGAAAACTCAAGACTAATGAAAACACTGAACATCAGTTAATGGTTAGAATGAAAAACCTGAAAATAAGACCGCCATATGCAATTTTGTACAGCTACTCGACCATACTACCAATCATGGAGTCCATCAGAGACTCCGACCCTCTATATACTATTTACAATAGTTTTTAAATTGTTACCAGGTTCTCGGGCCCTCTCTGCTGACAATTGATCTTGTTCAAAGATCGCTTTGTACCTGCGTACACTGACGGGAGATCCATCCACTAGAAAAAGGGAGAAAAGGTTTTTCATGGAAACTGTTACATAAATCATAAGAGGTTTGTTTGGATTTGTGCGTGTGTCATTTGGTGTACGCTGAAGAACATGCAACCTTTTGGGGAAATTTACGCCTCTTTGATCAGAAAACCTAAATAATAGCCACAAAGGTCTTTTACAGTGTGAGCTAAACTCCGGTTCCCAAAGCATCATTTTGAACCGTTAGGAATATTTGTACTTCTCTCAAATGAGGCACAAATATCGAGATTCTTACCTGCGTCGGTGTCATTCTTCAAAGTTTTAGGAAACACTGGACCTCCTCCCTCGAACATTCTTCCGAGCTCTTTCACTTTTCCAGCTAAGTCTGACTCGTTGCCTTTTTCTTGGGAACTGTTATGGACTTCAAGAAGTGATGCAGTCGGAGAGACATTAAAAAATGTTATCAGTACAAAACAGGATGATAATAGGGATATATTTCGGCGATTCGGAGTACGAAATTCTTTAACTCTAAACGTTTTCTATGTTTTAATTGTACATGTCTATTTCTTATTGCTATGCAAGTCAAGTTCATGAGGCTGCTAATGGCCCTTCCCTGACGTACTCTGTCATCGTGATCAGAGAGCCCTAAATGGTTTGCACCCCGCCGGCCATACTTGCTCCGAGCCCATCTTGACCTTTCAGCGGTATTTCAAAACGTTTTAAAAATGGCTCGTTGGTTTTTTAATATTTTATAGCACCAATATCGTTCCGTTTTGTCAATCACTTTTATGTCTTTCTTACCAGAATATTTTTCATCTTGAACTTCACTGTTACCCTCCACGTCCACCCCTTCAGGAATAGTGTCAAGATCAGCGCCACCCTCAGCATTGCAAGTGTGTTTATCCTCAGTTTCGACGATGATGACAGTGTCATCGCTGCTGTCTTCCTCTGTATCTTCGCTTTCACAGCGGTCATGATCTCCCTCATCTCCTTGTACGTGTTTTTTTCCCTGGTTTTCAAACTCTTGAACCGGACCATTGAACTAAATTATAAGCGAAGTTATTTTCTTCATGAGTCAGGAGTTCACATAAAGAAAAAGTATGCATTTCAACAATCAAAATCATATTGGGTGCTCCACCAACATTTTATCTTTTGTGACCAAGTCATATATAAACTTCATGCCGGTTTTGGAGGCTCCCAAGGAAAATCGAAGGGAAAAAGAGGAGAGAGCGAAAACAGGGAGATTAGAGAACCTTGGGGAATGGAAGAGGGGACTTTATCATTTCAATGTTTCCTTTTCTAGGATCCCACGGGCTTACATGTATCTTACAATAAAATATCTTCGCGGGCATTTGCAAAATATAAAGAAGCCTCCGCGATAAAAGCAATTTAGAATAACTGCTTAGTTAACATTCATACAAAGGATTGATTACCTAACTGCTTCTTTGTAATATACTCTTACCGTTTTTCTTCTTTCTTCATGTTGGTCGACAGTTTCGTTAAAATACCTGTCCTCTTTGATAAATTCTTGTTCGGCCTCCGGATCAACTCCATCTCCGTCGTCATCTTCGGTCGTTACACCTTCCCCGTCGTCAAACGATTCACCAACAGAACCCACCTCACCGCTGTCGGGAGTTGGTGAAGCCACCTGCACTTTCAGAGAATCCGAGTGCTTAAGATTGCACTCATTCGTGGTCTCTATTTCTATTTCTTTATCATGTTCATCGTCATCATCTGTCTCGGTCAACTGAAGACGGGTTTTGCTCTGAGTTGCCTGCTGTCCATCCTGTTCTCCTTCTCCTTCCTCCTGCATTTCATCGCATTCAACTTCTTCCTCATCTTCTTCCTCGTCATCT
>Ga0126337_10000679_pt1 | contig 18344 bp, 11 predicted proteins | sample DipCmetagenome_FD_92527 | JGI IMG/M metagenome (GOLD analysis project Ga0126337, IMG submission 92527) | Coral microbial communities from La Bocana,Puerto Morelos, Mexico - Diploria C A metagenome | ecosystem: Host-associated > Invertebrates > Cnidaria > Coral | place: La Bocana,Puerto Morelos... | reverse complement strand
AAAGCTTCTAGAAAAGACATGGAAATTCCTCTTGGCACATTAACAAATCTCCAAGAAAGAGACTCTGTCAGTTTATAATTAATGTTCTGGATTCCTTCAATTTTTAATAGACTTCCAAAAGCAATTGTTGCCACCAATGTTACAATATAGACCTTTGAAACTCTGAAAATCAACAAGTATTTAATTTGGAAAGATAAGCTTTGTTCATGTTTTTAATCAAGTGTAAAAAGTAGAACAAGCCACAATGGCACAACCGACAACAAGAATTATTTTATGGTGAACAATCTTTCTAATGAAGCATTATCTATATGGACATGGCATTTGGCATAAAGCAAGATTTTATCACTATATTATTTACACTTTTTCCGTCTTTTTACTGCAGCATAACTTCTTAGAAAATAACCACAAAGGCTAGCCGCGGTTGATGTAATGTCTATCTAACCTTCTAGCACTGAGCTTAAGAAGCGTCAGAGAAAACTAGAAGTAATTTCAATGAGAAATTGATTAAAATCTAGTCTAATTTATACAGTCTTATAAAAGTTTAAATTTATATTGTTGTAATTGTGAGTGAAAAGGTTAAAAAAGGAAATAACCTGTGGTTAAGGCGACAAATAGTAAACCAAAAAATTTGGATTTGTTCGCTGTCTTAAATAATCAATGATAGGGACTGAGAACAGAATTCGTCAAAATATGATTCATCCCATACAACAAACACAATATTCTTAAGCAGATAAAAAGTGAAATCTTTATGTAAGAGCTAAAAGGGTTGTCATCTACACAGCTTTTAGATAGCTGGCTAAAAATTACAATACAAAAAAGCACTTATACTGAATGCTATGCATATTGATCAGATTAAAATAATCATATGTATACATAAGATATTTCCAGAACTAAAAACAAATGCACAATATAGAAAATTTCCAATATCCTATATTAGGTTGCGCCATGCAGTTATTTCAACCAAGAGATCGGAAGCAAATACGAAATCAGTAAAATGTACCACTGTTTACATACTACAGGTTCTCCAAATTTAATGCATCCACTGGTCGGGATGTTTTGAACCAATAACAAACGAAACGGATAAAAAGTAAAGAAATGTTACATATTTTCACCACATCCTTAGCATAAAATGCTGAAGAAAAAAATCCCCGGTAGAAATTCTGGGCAAATCAACATTTTCGACGCGTTATTCTGAAACAAGCAAGCTTATATATGTTTGCCAAGAAAAAAGCTTGGGTGGGTCAACAATTTCACCTGTGCATCAACCTGCCTGCCTCTAGGTTTGTGCACATAGAGGGCACTTCTACAAAAAAAATCGACTCAAATTAAGACATTTTCCACTCCTTCCGATATGAAGAAAGCAAACCATTTATCGTAAGTACCCTATGAGGTTAGCTTGTAGGGGGATTCAATAAAACGCCTTAAAATTCGCATATTTATAAAACTTAATCGGCGAAACAGAATTATAAATAAGTTAGATGAATATTGGAGGCTTTCAGTTCTGTCACAAAACACCTCGACAAACAAAGTCCGAGAAAAAAATTTTACCCTAAGCTATTGTAATAATGAGAGATTATTCTTCAAAGTTTAAGCCACCGAGAATAAATCATCGATAAATCTCACAGATAAAATTGTTCAAGCTCGACTGAATAAGAAATTCTAATACAGCTAAATCCACAAAGTGGAAGTTTTTAAAAATACATGAGCAAACCCTAAGCTGTCAACATTATGTTTACTATCATCAGCCTAAACCCTTCACCAAATGTTTTCCAAGATCTCGAGCCTTGAAATAAAATGTTAAGGTATAAAAATGATAGATTAAAATTGTTTTTTGACTTACCGAAGCCTGAGTGGACATCGGTGCAATAAATCATCCAAGCGTCCAACGGAAGAAAGAAAAAAAGTTAAAAATAATATCAAGTTAATTTCAATACAGACGAAATCGACTCCCAACTACAAAACCTATATTTCCAAGCTCATAAACAGAACCTTTCCCGGTCAAAAAAATTATTTTAAAATAAAGAGAAATTGTAAATGACGCCTAGCATAACAATAGTATCTTTTACACATTTCTCTCCGTGGAAAACGCTCAAAGAATTTCGAATTCACCTGTTTTGTCCCAGGAATTGTGACTTGCACTCCGCACCGGGCGCACACTTTAAGTTTACAATACTTGCATTCCCTTCCCGTACCGTCGGTAAACTTTGTCTTGTGGCAAATTTCACAGACATTTTCAGACTTAGACACAGTTTCCGATAGACCAGTCTTCTTTTCAACTTTATGCTGATAGCATTCCACTTCTTTCTGAAGCGATCTACAACAAAAACATGGGAAGGAATAAACTTGTTTAATTTCCAGCCAAGCATGCAAAATACAACGGAAGACTGAACTAGTGCAATATTATATCGTATCACAAACATAATTCAAACGGTTTTTATTCGTAAATGATACGATTCATTGAAGAAGTGCCTTAAAAACACGCGGCACGATCGATGCAGCACCTAAACTTCATGTATAAGATGGCGACATAAACATGAATGCTTAACTTACAATTGCAGCTGGATCGTTTCGTCTTCCATTTGTTTCTGTCGCTGTAACACAGACTGGATGATCTCTTTCTCCTCCTCCGTTAGATTGGAAAGATCTGGAGGCGGAGGAGAAGCAGGGCATCTAAAACCAGCCATTTTTCTCATCTCAAACACAGGTTGTCGGAGAAACCTTGCGTGGAAATTACAGTGAGGATTCTCCTCAAAGCGACCAGTGATAAGAAATCCACGCCAAATAGCCAGGAAAGCTCTTCCAATGTTGAACGTTGCTATCTAAGTTTACGCTCAGGTTTCCACGTTTCCACCTCCATCGTAATTTTTCATTCATTCTTTACAAAATTCTCCCCATGCTCAACAAAAAAAAATACTTGTAAAACCACAACACAAATCTGAAAGTATAGTCTTTGCATTTATGGTAATTCAGTTTTCGGCCAAATGGCGCATATTCGGATGTCTTCGGAAAGTGCCGGTAATATTCGGAAATTGTCGAAGCTACTGCGAAACTTGAGAAAATGCCTGACTTTTGAATCTTTAGCAGTCAAAACCGGGCTCCTGACTCAAAATAAATTGTCGGGAATATTTCAGCGACTAAATGCTGCTTGGCACGGTCAACGTTAAAAGCAGAATTTGTGGAATGCCAAATTACCATAACGTGGTGTCTTCTCGTGTTTCGTTACCCAGGCTACGGGACGCGTCGTAACCTCAGAACTTCCAATTAGCGCGAGCGCAATAAAAATGTGTCAGTTTCACAAAACAAAAAATAATTTGCCCTTACTTCGTTCTTGTTGAGATTTGATGACGAGATTTTCAAAAAGGGAACTAAATGTACAACAACTTAGACAAAAAGACTCGTTTGTTTCTGGTTGGCATATTAACAACAATGGCTTACGCGGCACGCTGACGTCACTGATATCAACATTTGAATAACAAAAACAATGTTTGTAAACAAATATCTTGCACATGATGCCAACAATATATGAGAGCACTTGATCTATGATTACTGTTGTATAAAATAAACTGTATACAAAATCAAGAATAGCGCTACATGAAAATCTGTCAAAAGGAGGTGGTATCACAGGGTATCACAGGAAGATCAAGTTCAGTATACCCAAGGTCAGTATGTGAACGTCATTATCACTTTAAGAAATAGCGGCATAAGAGGTCAAGCCTACTAAATCACTGCCTAATGAATTTTATGGAGCGTAATTAATAAACTTAGCATGACCTTCGGTGTATAAAGACTCGTAAATAAGTGTGCCTTAAAACGCTGTAAACACAGCATAAGAAAACAACAAGAAGACAATAATGGTGAGCACGAATGAAATTATTACCAATATCGTACACTTAAAATCAACAACAGTATTTTCCATACGATCTTTCCAACGAAGATGATGAGCAGACTGGACTTTTCACAGGCCCCTATTTTTCCGTGAGATCGTAGATGTCGATAGCCGACCGTTGAATTCGGCCGGCCAGTATTTTGGTTTCTTGATGCGAGCGAAACTTAGGAGGGTGCAAAATGCCTGCGGGTAGAGGCAGCGGGGTTAATAGTCCGCCGTTCCCTCCACCCCCTACCTCTACCCAGGGGTATTTTGTACTCTCCCAGTTTCGCTCGCATCAAGAGACCAATATAGCGGCCTGTCGAACTCTATGATCGACATCTACGATCTCACTGAAAAATAGGGGACCGCGAACAGCCTATGAGCAGACTAGTATATACGCTACAGACAATAGAAAACCCTCATACGGGCGACCACAGGTGGTCACCGCCGCTTATTAGAGGTGGCTGGTTAATACGGCTTTAATTTGCAGTTTGTTACTGAGAACAATTTCGGGACTTTGACATCAATGATAACTGGCCATTTAATAGGTGGTCGCCTAATAGTGATTCGACATATGTCGATATTCCTGAGCTTGGGCTGCCTGTGGTGATTATTCCATTTTACAACACTTGCATTTCTTTTTGCTCAAGAAAAGCCATAGGAAAATATTGAAACAGCTTCGAAACCGGAAAGCTGTAACAACAACAGATCGAAAAAAAATGTGTGCTCATTAGGCAGTAATGTGGCATTAGCATAATGCGTGATTTAGGCCACACTCTCGCGTTAAAAAAATTACTAAGCATCTCATTTTGTCTTTGATCAAATGCTAATGGAGGTCAGTAATTTGCAGTTTTTGATCACGAATTTATCTCAACCATTAGCCTGCAAGCAGGCTATCGTGCGCTGTGACACGAGTAATGGCCAAGCCGCAAGAGAAGAGTGGGCGAGCGTGGCGAGCTGGCGAGTCGCCTTGCACGAAAATGAGAGGCTTTCTTTAGAGGATTGACTCAAAACAACAGTTCAAAATGAGTAAACCCAACTAAATCCATATACTCTGCGAGTATGATAGTAATGGGTCAGATTACTCCAAAATTTTACCGAAGGCTTGAATAAGCTAACCTTTCTAGCTCGAGTGTTGGACTGTGGCCATGACTCCAACTTGGACAGTCCTATACGCAGTCCAACGAGTATCTTGCGTAGAAAACGTTGCCGTACAAATTAGAATTTTTCTGTATTTTGGCCGCTTGAAAAATAGATTGACGGGAAAACAGAAGAGTAGTTTTATTATTTATTTTATTTTTTTTTATTTTCTTTATTTTTGTTTTGCTCTGAAATGCTTGCTTTGCATGTTAGCGACCTTGTTATATGGCACTGGGCCTCCCTTGCTCAAAAGCAGGGTGGGCAAACAGTATGGCAAATTGAAGAAACGGATTCCCTGGGTCTTTCAACATAGTCGCTACTGATTGCGTACTTGTAAGTTACTCTAAAAATTCATGGTCCCTCTCATTAAAGCGATAAAATGTGGGCGTCTCTACTCATCAACTCCTTGGATAGACTTGAACACTAGATAAGAGACCTCATTTTGCTGTTTTTGTTTGTGTATTTCGTCTTCTTCTTTTCTTTTTTTTTCTTTTCAGGAAAAATGAAAAAAGTTGATTATATAGGAGCATTTGTGATTATAGCTCATTGCGTCGGTCAGTTGGAAGACTTCGAGTGGCCCTATCCGGTCCATATAGGATCTCAAATCGTATCATCTTACTTGCTTGCTGGCAGAGAAATGCAGAAGTAATCTTTATTAACAACAGATCAAAGACTGCAAACTCGAAAGAGTTTCCTTCATCCAAATATATTTACATTCGTTTAATTTCTAATATTTACACGTGGATTTGGATCTTAAAATGTCTTAAAAGTGATATTCGTATCACTTGAAACTAACTCAGGTTATGGAACACTTTAACAAACAGTGCAAAACTCTCTCGTCCCCAGAGCCTCCATTTCTTTTGGTCACGTGGTCGGCGAAACGGAGAACGACATTTTAGACGAGTGGCACTGGGACGAGAATGGTCGTACGTCTTTCTGTAATTATCATTCTCATTCCCAGTGCTACTCGTTTAAACGAAACAGAGGCTCTGGGGACGGGAGCTGTTGTTTGCTACCAAGTCCCGATGAACCCGTCCCTGTCCTGTCTCCAATTCATCTGGCGTATGTTTCCTAATGATTCACAGTCTATTTATTACAATCTCACTGCAATTCATTTAGTGTATAAACCTATTTGATACAAAATGCTATATTCGTATTAACAACTAGCTACTTCTTTCTCACAGAGCTCCGATTTTTTTTGACGTGCGGTTATCAAAACTCTAGATGATATGTAACGTATAGATGACGTGACTGGCAGCCTCGTTCCTAAGAGGACCCTAGGAACGAGCTTGCGTGACTGAATGAGTCACGTTAAAATGCCACCATATTTGGCAAGTTCAGTCGTTGTTTCTTGGGTTCCCTGCCAGTGAGGTAGTAGGTCACAAGTTGTCCTTTCCCTTTGACCTTCACTGGGCCGCGGTAAATAAAACTGAAACCTTTATCTTTCAGAACTTCATACGTCTGTTCCGTAACCTAAAAGAAGGAAAAATGAAGGCGCTGTTATTAGGAGTTAAATGACAAAGAGTTCGGTATTATAATTGTTACTTTTAGTTAATGCGGGATTAGAATTTAAGAAACGGCACTGACTGGAAAAAGATTTTGAACACACCTGTGTCTATCATTTAGGCGTTTCCTCACGGTTTGCTCATCTTGAAAAGTTAAGCCTAAATTTTTCAAGGTTCGTCGTTTGTAATCCGTTTTAATCTTCTCCATCCTTAACCATTTTTGTTCCTTTATGGTTTATTATTATCTCTTCAGTGTTTTTCTATCTTAGAAAACAATCATTTCCAGGTTTTCTTGAATTTTAAGACACTTTTTCATGTGTCCAAAATCACTCAAAAAACCATTTGAGCTCATTTAAGAGCGCCTGTTTAGCACATGACATGTAGTTATGTAGCAAGCATTCTAATTGAGAAGCACATTCCCAGTTGATAGAAAAAAGGAAGCCGGAAAAATAACAATAGTCAATAGCTAACACAAACCTGCATATAGCCAGCTTTTCCAGTACTTTCCATTCTACTCGCAACATTCACCGTGTTACCCCAAATGTCATAGTGTGGTTTTTTGGCGCCAATTACTCCAGCTACCACAGGCCCTTGACAGATTCCTGAGAAAATGAAACGCTTTCTTTCACGTCACCAGACTAAAACACATAAAACGCATTGAATATGTCTAAATTACTATCTTGTTTGCATTGCGTTTGAACAGGTCTACCATTGGCTTAATAAAGAAGCGCGCAGCCTACTTGACCAATGAGAACGAGATTTGATCCTTTCAGCCAATCAGGTGCGAACCAAACACAAGGTTGTTTAGATCACATGACTTTCCCCGCGGTTTTCGTAGCTTCTCTGTGATGGCATATATGGTCACATGAGACTGGGCCGTTTTAGTTTACGTCATTGGTTAGAAAACCTAAACAGTTCTGTGTACCTACCGACTCTTAGAACAAATTGGTTGAAGCACTCCTGGTTGATAGATTCCAGTTTTTCTCGTAAAGCTAGTGCAAAGTCCACCACTTCCACAAGCTGCTGCCAGTGTTCGGAGTCCTGGGACTAAACAAGCAGTAAATGTTGGTACCCGGATGCAATGCAGGGTTTAGTTCATTGAGGACGTGTCAACTTTTCAATTCCAGTTTTATTAGTTCCCAAAAGCAATTTTCTTTCTTCGCCTAGCTGGTTCATTTTAAACAAAACTGTTAAATCTTGTTAGCTAGTGTTCAATAAAACAACAACATTTTGACAACAATTCAATAACGCCGCGTAATTGTTGGACCCTCGACGACTTACTTTACTTTTTGTCAAGTGAACTGACAATTTTAAGTTGTCTCGCTTTAAAATATTTTCCTAGCCCAATCAGTTTCCTTCGCCAGTCAGCTTTCCCCTGAAAGACTTTGACCTAAGAAGAGGTTTCCTTAAGGGAGACCTTATGGCTTTCCGAGTTATCAAAGCAGAACTCGTTTGTTTATATGTTTGTCTGCTGTTGTTGTTGTTTGTTTACCTCGTATTCTGGTCTGAGTCCTGCAGCAGCCATGTAAGTGCTCTTGATGGTTTTTATTTTTTCAATACTTCGAAATCTCGGCTCTGACAAAACCTGGAAAAAAGTGATGTTCATTTTAAGTCTGACCTATTATTTTGTTCGGGAACCTAGGTAATATCGTTTGCAAACCTTTCAATTTATCTTCTCATTCTGGCCCCAGTGAGCGGAGTGATAGGATACTGAGAAAGGAGATTAGGATTTAAAGTAGCATGATCACCAATGTTACGTTCAGGAGGTCTGTATGGGAGGATCTTGACCGAGGTTGTGAGTAAGGACAGAACGCAGTGAGGCCTTTACTCACGACCAAGGCCACGATTCCCCTCTACAGACCTTCTACTCGATTAATAAGATGTCTATTATATGGCAAATAAGAAAAATTTAATGTAACAGGTTTGTACTAGCAAACATTTTGCTTGCGAACGGGGGATGAGCTGAACTTAAATCTGCCAAAGTTTGCTTGTCCTCTTTACTGTTTTTTTTTTCTCATCATGCCAATATTGATTAACCATTGCACCTGTTATTGTAAACTACTCGTACCTCGTCAAAATCGTTGATTATCTCGTTTAAGAACCGAATGCATTCCTTGCCACCATCATTGATTTGATCCTCGGAGTAAAACTCGTCAAAGTTTGGGATCGACGCAAAGATGACTGTCACGTACTTGTAGGAGTGACTATACAGCTCCTGTCACGGTCACACAAGGATATTCATGTCACACAACTCTTTCACTTGATACGATAAAGCTTTACAACTAACTAGTCTTCTTGTTTCAACAAATACTGAGCATAAAATGTATTTCCTTGTCTAGGAGTTTCTTTCATTTCGAGAATTCCTCTCTTAGTAATGTCGGCCCATATCTTAGAGGGCTTAGAGGGAGGCGAATTGTGTCCTCCAGAAATTTAGTAACTCCCTAAATATTGCTTTCTTTTGTAGTCGATCAATCTAGAACAAGTCTAAAACCAAACAGAGCTTGGCACGCTTCGGGTTTCCCGTGCTTTTGTTTCCAATCGCGAGAAACATGCTTTCATTAATTTTTATGGCAAAATTCTAAATCTTTGTCAGTAGTTAGGGAATTTTTTGCGGATTTAAGTTTCCTCTACAAAACTGCACGCAGCTGAGATAAGTTATACCGTTTCGTCTTTACTCTGATGCTGAAGGAAGTAGTCTGCCACGTGTTCTGGTAAAATGTTGTCCACTAACTTTCGATTTCTTCCTCGAATTTTCTCCACTTCGGTTTTCTTTTCAAATGCCTGCAAGGTAAACGAACAAGCGTGATTCATAGTTCGTTGTTATTAAAGCAAAGCAAGAGAGTTTAATTTTGTATGAAGATTAGGGCAGGGAGTTCCCAGTGTTGTGGTCTGGCACGGGTTGAAGGCGTGGGCATCCTCCACCGGAAAAGGTTTAAAATTAAGGTCCTTGAAAATGGGATTTCTGAGGCCAAGTCTGTGTGTAATAATGTCTACGAAGCCCCTTTAGCCCGTAGATCCGCCCAAGGAATTTGCCAAGTATACCTACGGTTGAGTCAGTATCTATGTTTACGTTGAAGAAATCATTGCTGGAGGAAATGACTAACAAAAGATGAAGTCAGTAACAGACTAAAATGTACCTCCATTTTCCACAAAAACAGCAGCCGGGCGGTACGTTCAACCTAGAAGAGACAGCCCGTGATTAGCTTCACTCATGGGCAGGTCTAACACGTGCATGCACGCGTATTTATTGTATCTGCAGTCACATGCTACTGTCAAACTGTTTTATTATATGGATTACTCGACCAAAGTTTGAACGTTCATTACACGGATGTTTAAACCATAAAACGATAAAGCCGTCATATCAACTTCAAAGGATGAATTTCTTACGCTTTCGATTAACGATAGTGAAATAACTTTAGCAAAGTATTACTTGCTAGGGAGGGGAGGGACAGAGTTTTAAAACAAAACGTCCTACCTGTCGTCCATGAAGAACCAGGATAAGAAAACCCAACAACATGATGACTGACGAAAAGTACTTCTTTGGTACATATGAAGTGTGCCTTACAAGAAAGGAAATCAAAACAATATAATTAATTTTGAACTGAAAACTTTCTTCAAAGTGTCAAATAGAAGAGTTTACTATGATTGAGCTGAAGAATTTAAAATTGAAGAATGAATACTTACTCGTAGTTGAAGTGCACGTAAGTATCATAATTATCGAAGATTTGATGTTTGGCAGAGATGTTGATGATGCAATACGCAACTACCACCCCCAGAGTCATTAAAACCTTCAGGGAATGGCTGAGTTGGACTAGGACCGAGATCCCCACAAGAATCAGGATGCCATTGTACGAGAAGTACTAGGAGCAAACAAATGTTAAAAACAGTCCATAAGACAAGACAAAAAGGAACAACGTGGAGACTTTTAAACATAGTGCTGTGTCAAAAAGGCATTAAGCGCTCTTATTCTCTATCTTCTATCTCCATGAAGTAACTGAAATTGCAAGCTTACGATTTAAAGTAGCTGACTAGAACAATTAATGAGGCTACTCTCCCTCGTTTTCTACGTGTGCTACTAGCACGAACATTGCCTGAGAAATAATTTATTTTCTGGCTTTGTCCCTGTCTGCTTAGCGTCAACGGTCTTACAGAGCGTCGTGTAAATGACATTTTATGACTTGAAAGCTTTTCGTCCAAATTGCATCAGACTGTGAGTATCCGAATCAACCGTAAATCGAGAAAAGATCGGAAAATATTGTATGAATAAAGTAGAAAATTAGATTATGTAATACCTGTGGATATTCACAAGCTGGACTGGAGGGGTTCAGGGGTTGTGATCTGTTATATCTCAAGGCCACGGCTTCTTCGTCTAGTGTGGGTGTTTCACAACCAAGCTTGAAAGGAAACAAGGAAAACCCCTCTGAGAAACATCAAAAAAACGTTGCGGTTCTTTGCTAGGATTCCGTGATAGTGTGTGGCACACAGCAGAACTTACAAAAGTGTATTACGCATGGTTCTGAATTGGGGTTCATCCGGAACCAAGATACGTTCACTGGACACTTCGTCAAAGCGGCTAGATATTATTGTTTTGTTGTATTAAAAGAGAGGAGAGACGTTAAATCGGTGGACCAAGGATATTTCTGATTATGTTTTGGCTGCAAAGGTTCACCTGAGGTTCTCTAAGCTTATGTTTGTCACCCATAATCTTGAGCAAATCGTAAATTACCATGTCAATCAACTCCGAACTAGCCAATAACGTCACACTTAGAGCGGCGAGAAGGGTCCGAGCTGGCTTACTCCCGTCCAGAACGTTTGAAAACTCCACTAAAAAAAGAGGAAAATACTGCAAAAGAGAAACAGAACGGTAACAAGAGATTAGTCATTGTCTCAACTTCTTCTAGAAACCTTTCTTTAGTAAGCAAATTCGAGCAAATGAACACGTTCAAGTGGGCATTGCACGAATAGAATTCGACTAATGCAACAGGTTTCGGTGCACATGAAATTTCTTTTTGAAGTATTTTTGACTGTTGTTTTGACTGTTAGTTAGTTCGCAAAGGTCGTGAAGAAAGCTCGTCAGTTCAAAGAATTTTGAAACGATACGTAGAGACGTGGAGCCCGCGTGTGTAACTCTGAAGCGAAATTAAAGGCCAGAAATTAAAACATGGAGTTTTGCACACGCTAAATGATGGAATGACTATGTTCCTTTGTTTTTTAGTTCTTACCTTTGGACAGCTGGCGGCGATTGTAATGACAGTAGGAATAAGTAAAAACACCAATCCCAAAGAAAAGGTCAAATCGTTTCTCAAAGACCTGCGTGGCAAAAAATGAGTTTGACACACATGAGACCTCCAATGCTAGGTCTTTGTACACAAAAAAAAACATAAAACGCATAAAAAATATACAGGAAAATCTTCATTAGAAGAAGAGAAGAGGAATAAGGGTTTGCAGTTGTTGCTCTTTATTCCAAGGTCAAACGTCGAACTTCACACGAGAAAAACTAAAATTAAGTTCATGATTAGTTCGAATTTTGACTCGACTGAGCCGGATCGCCCGACTGGTCGATCTAAATTTTAAGTTCGACGTTTGACCTAACGGCCGACGTTTGAACTAGGCCTTAGGAAATCCCTCACCAAACTTGTTTTTCTTTAGTTTGCTTCGGAGCTTCTTCGCCTTACACTACCGCCCCTCTGTCATTTTGACCCACACACTGTATCTTACAATCCCCTATTACCGTATTTCAAGTAAATCATTAAACAGAAATATAACAACCTCGGAAAAACTGTGAGTTCAACGAAGAAACAGAAGACGATGATAATACAAAGGCAAATAAGGGACTCGCCGCTCATTTCCTGTTTCTCCAGGGCGTACTGTGGACGAGAAAATACAAACATACAGATTTAGTCAAGCCTATGAAAAGCCAGCTTAAAAGCGGGGCTCCTGATTACAATAAGTTAGCCTGGTTTGAGCCTGTGATCCAATCTAGAACCAGTACCTGGTCATCGGACAACTTGAAAAAAGCACGTGACCTTTATGAGCTCTAAACATGCGCTCACGATGTGGTCGCGTGGTGCTGATCAGTGGAAACTTTGATTTGACAGGTGCCAACTGATCATAGCTTCACTATAACGAAATATTCTGAATGCTGAATTTCTAAAACTTCATATGAATATCGATGTTTTAGAAACTCTCATTCCAAGTATGAGACCCAAAAGTGTGGTTTCTAATGGTTATATTAGTATGTGAGAAATTGCCAAGGTTAAGAGATTTAATTCTTGGTAGATATCCTTATATCACGTACTTGGGACTTCTACCTTACCGAGCCTCTTATTACCCAGAATTCCGTGCGAGTGCTAGTTCCTCAGTAGGAAAAAAGATGGCGACTGGCTGTATATGTTACCACTGGCAATAAAGTTTAAGCAATACTTGTCTCTGTATTAACAAAATAATATGTTCTAGGTTTGAAGATGTTAGAACGTTTCTGTATTTTTTCATGTGAATTTTATTTCTTTCACTACCTATTCAAACAATTATTTGGACGGTAAAATTCTGATTTACCTGAAACTCGCTATCACGTTCTAGGAATCGAAGTGTAAAGGGATTCATTTTTTCCTTTACCCTGAAGATGATAAAGTCACGTCAGTTAATACAGTTTATATGTAATCGTAAAAGTTTTTACGCAAGGCAAGTAGATGTATTTGTAATTATTGTCACTGTTTCAAATCTTCTTACCCCCCAGCTCGCTCATCCAGAACATCTGACAACAGTTTATTGAGATTTCGCTCGCTGTTAAATAAAGCAAAGAAGAAAATGTTAACTGGAGAGAAACATTAACAAATGAATATTCAGCTGAAGCTCTCTGCAATACAGTACTTGATGTTCGTTGGCCTAGAGCTCCATTTTTTAATTGGAAGGAGTTTGAATAGAGTATTGCAAGGGCCAACAGAAGACAACCAAGATTTTGAAACGCAGAATGTGCCACACGTAGCTTAACTGACCTTGCTGTTGTGCAGGAATCAGACTTCTCTGACTCGTCATCCTGAAAAAAACGAAAACAAATTAGTCACTTTAACTTGCCTTAAGTGCGGCTTTGAATTTAAAATCGAAACTTTAAAACTAAGACTAACACAATCAGCTCTAGCCAATCCCAAAGAGCACAGACAATCTAATGAACCAATCAAAACTTGTGGTGAGTACATAAAGCTGACGGGATGCGCGGGAAACGTGTAAGCGCGTCATGATTTTTTTTTACTTGCATGAAAAGTGGCGCGAGTTTTTTAAGCCAATCGTGTTGTGTAAAAATGCAAAACTTATTATTCTTCGATGCTCAGTTACAAGTAAAAACCACTCACATGTAGTTACATGTAGCCTTTACCGAGAAAGTGTACCACATTGGTGAATCTTTTATTAGTTTGGCCTCCCAAATGCTGTTTTATTGGAAACTCGTAAGTAGATTTCTGCCGTCTTTCTTGATTTAACTATGGCTTTTTAGTGGGGAAAAAGCGTTGCGTTACGACTCTAATAACGGCTGCGAAGGAGACTAACTTTGGGGAAGCCATGAAAAGAATACAAAAATCATTGGATTTGTAGAATGTCAACTCACTCTTAATAAATCTCAGTCGCGGGTGTCGTTAAACTATTTTCACTTAATTATTTTACTCACATCAAACAGTGAAACTCTTCTAAACTCCATCTCTTCCTTGTTGATAATACTGTCCTTATCACCGACCTCCCAATGAGAAGTGGAGTTAATAAGTTCTATGATTGGCGAGGAAGTTCGTCTCGTTTCTTTTGAAGAAGGCTCCGTCAACCACACGGCGTCATCGCTCTCCTAAAAATACGCCAATGTGAAGATACTACTAACAACCTCAGAGACTCTAGCTACAATTTAGTGCTCCTGAGAAATTGCTGAATTCCCTTCTAAATAAGATGATCTAACCCTGTTCAAATCAGATCAGTCTCTCGAGTCATTCAGAAAGAGTCGATGCACACTCGGTCTCTTCAAAAGGATATGTTGCACACTTGCCTTATATCGTAATATATATTTTTTTAAATGTAAGTTATATTTATCACGGCTTTCTTCGAAAGCCATTCAGTGTAAATGTCGAAATTCCGTGTTGAAATAAACTGCATGTATGTCTGTCCGCCGACATAAATTTTCCTGGGTGCGTTTGAACGTTAAAGACCATTACGGCTCCCCAAACGCACAAACATCGTGGCGGAAATAGCACATCTTCACAAGTTTTTTTGTTTTCGCTACCATGTAGCCTGCGTAGCCGGCGGGAGTGGGTACCCGCGCGAACTTCGGTCCCGAACGCGAGTGCAAAAAGCCGCTCAGGTCGCGAGAAGAATGAGGAGGAGTCTAGTTGAAGTAGTCTGCTCGCGGCTTCGCCGCTCGCGAAAATTCCCTCGCGGGCGAAGCCCTTCGAGGGAACTTCGCCGCAAAAAGTTTCGCGCGTGCACCCACTCCCGCCAGCTACGCAGGCTAGCTACCATGAATAAAATTCTGTTTCTGAGTAACAAACAAAACTTCAAGCCTTTTCAAACCATATTGTTACCGCGCCTTGCTCCTCCCTGTTTGCGCCAAGGAAATAATATTTTTGGAAACTGTGTTTCCAGTTGTATCACAAGCTATTTAATAAAGCTTACCTCGCTCATAGAAGATAGCTTCATGTTATTATTGCTGCCATCGTTTTTCTTTTTGACTACTAGGTAGGTTTTGACGCCTTGTTCTTTAATGAAGTCATTCCTAGTGTCTCCTTCGCCAGGTTCCACTTCATAGTCCAGTTTGACGCAATTGTACGTAGATTCTGATATGTGAACACGGCTGTGTGGGAAACAAAATCAAAAACGATACAACTGTTATTAAAATTTTTGATCAACTGCAGATCACCAATACAGAAACAAAAAACATTATAAAGGAACTCCTAAAAGTCTAATTCGAGTCTAATGGAGAGATCAAACGAGAAGAGTCCACGGCCGTTAACGAGCTTAGAGTTGCCAAAGTTGTAATCATCTTCTCCATAGACGGGGAGAAACTTGTACGAAAGTCGTGAAATTTAAGCGCCTTCAAATTTTATGACAGCATACAAGGGCTCTTGAGAGCACGTCAGAATTGACTGTCTGTAAGGGAGCGTCTTTTGAAGAGAGACACTATTCGGAAGACATATGAATTTCTTAACCAGAGAGATCAAAAGTGGCAAATCGTAACAACACACTATTTGCTCGCATGAACTACCTGTAGGCGAGAAACTATATACAAGTGAAACTGTCCTGTAGCAGTATTCCAATAATTAAGTTTGGTTTCTACAAACCCTGGTATTCCTCCAGACTCCATGCTATTGGCTAGCGTGACATCATTTGACCACGCATCAAATTGCCACTTGATCTTTCCCAGGACTCCCGCGAGCACAGACCCAGTGTGGATTCCAACGCGCATGTCTAGTGTTTTGACTTCTGTTTGCCTACGTACCTTACTGTAAAGAAACACAAGTACATAAAGAGAATAACAGATTCGCTCAAAATTCGTCTACTAAAAAAATTGCATCATGCTTGGTTTTCGTTTATGGAGTTATGAATGCAGCCAGAAAATTGGAGAAGTCGAGAGAAAGTCAAGTGTACCTCAAGGCAGTAACTAACTAGATAGCGCGAGTAGCGTAGCAAATATGAGGTAAAAGCAAGGTATCCGCGTCAAAAAGGGTTTATCCAACTTAAAGTCTCTAACAAAAGTGTTACAAAGGTATGACGTAGTATCCTCTAAGGATTACAAAGCAATGTAACCATGGTTACTTACGCGATGTGAGAGATCATATCCCGACCCATCTCAACAGCGCATTGCGCATGTGCCTTGTTATCATCCAGGCCCGCGATGCAATAGTAACAATCTCCAAGAATTTTGATTCTCTGACAGCAATTTTTCTGAAAAATATCGAAAGAATGAGATTTGATTAGCCACAAAACAGCTTCGTCAATTGCTATTCGTCGCTGATCGATCACTACCAACTCTTGTCTGTAATAATGGTATTGTTGTTGTTAATAACTTGGTTTTGGTTTGTTGTGTTTTACCATTGTTTTGCTTCAGAACGCGAGCAAAACGTTGTCTTTAAATGGCTCACGTGATTTTTCCCGCGCTTACTGCCGGTTTTCTGTTTTCGCGCGCTTTTCGAGGCTTGTTTATTCTGAGTTTAAAGCATTTCTGGGTCCTAAGCTTCGTTCACACTAATGAGTTTTTTCTCCACGAGCTTTTATCGATGCGTTTTCGTTGATGCATTGGTCGCCTTACTCACTGTGGACCGGGCTTCAGTATCATTTGCCAAGTCACTCTCGCATAGGACAACAGAGCGATCAAAAGAAATCTCGTGCGGTCTGCATCAATAGAAATAAGCTCTCGTGCCAGTGAAGCAAAACCTAGCAATTAGTAAACAAGAAGTGCCCACTAGAAACATACCGTTCCAATCTTGTCAAAGTTGGCAAATAACTCGTTGAGAGTAATAATTAATTCCTCTGCGGTACATTTAGATGAAAGTTCCGTGAATCCAACAATATCGGCAAACAAAATGCTGAAAATGAAAGATCGGTTTTAGAATATTGATATTTGGACAGTGTTGGGAGAATTCCTGGCTCTGTGCGAGGTCAGTTAGTATACGGAAGAATTCAATTCTTCTTTCTTAGTGAAAGTGTTAGAATGATCTTCGTTCAAGGTTTGATTTAATTTTTTTTGTCCACTGGACAGCACGGTTTGTTTTATGAACACTTATTCGCTGGATAGCTATTTGGTCGGGCTATTCATCCGGTGGATGGCGTTATACACCTTTCGAACAACTGGGCTCTGGTTGTTCGAAAGCTGGTTAACGCTTACCCAGGATTAAAAGTTACTCAAAGCTTGTTTTCCTTTGTTTATTTTTGTGCAGTTTGAGATTATTGAAATCAAAAACTGAAGGACAATATAAACCCTCACCGAAAAGGTAAAAACTGAAATCAAAATTCTCGCTAATCCTCGCTTAGCTTAATCAGTCTTTAAAAAACTAGGCCCTGCACTCTAGCTTTTAGAAAAGCAAAACTCAGATTCAAACTACCTGCATTGCTCGTGTCGTTTGATGTAGAGCTTGTTAAAGGAACCATCTTTCAAAGTTGTGCCATCAGATTCAATGTCATCCGCCATTTCTGTAGCCACGTGTTTGGGAAGAACAGAGTGAAGCAATCGTCTCTAAAAACAACCAGAGGTGTATTGCGATCACGATTTTGTATTCTATTTCAATTATACTAAAATAAACGAGAGCTTCTCCTTTTTGCAACTAAAAGAAAAACAAGAAGAACAAGAACTAAAATATGATTTGAAAAGCGACAAATTGCAGACATTCTAAGAAATTCCGCAATGGAGCCCGCGTTTGTATACTGAAAAGTCAGCGGCGTTGCTAAGTAACAAACCTGCTGACGATTCTCCAATTCTAAAGTGATTTTAACTTCTAATGATTGCCTCGTTTCCAGCACTGATCTCCTTTGCCTTCTGTCCGCGATATAAAAGTCTATAGCTCCAAGAATGTTACTACATACAAACAGCAAAATATTTGCACCCATCTGTTGATAAAAAAAAAAGTTGAGGTTAGCATATGCATTCAACCTTTTTAAGTTTAATTTCTATGGCATAAAGCATGTGCGAGTGCCGCTGGTCAATGTTTTTGCATCGTTAAGCTTCTCCTTCTCTTCATACCGTAACGCCCTCTCACCCTGGACAATTCCTTCCCCCCCCCCCCCCCCCCCCCCTTAACCAATACAATTCCTTCCTTTCCTACCCAAAACCGGGGAAGGGGGGGGGGGAAAAAAAAAATAATTTT
>Ga0126337_10000678_pt1 | contig 18367 bp, 9 predicted proteins | sample DipCmetagenome_FD_92527 | JGI IMG/M metagenome (GOLD analysis project Ga0126337, IMG submission 92527) | Coral microbial communities from La Bocana,Puerto Morelos, Mexico - Diploria C A metagenome | ecosystem: Host-associated > Invertebrates > Cnidaria > Coral | place: La Bocana,Puerto Morelos... | reverse complement strand
GTGAATAAAGCAGCTCTGTGATCACAAGGTTTGAGATTTTGCTATGGTAGTTCCCAAGTGCGAAAACTATTCGGGACTATTCGAGAAACGGGCCCGTGGGTCGGGTCGGTTCAAAGCACGATTAAGAGAATTTTGATTTCATCAAAAAAAAATACAAGCAGTGAAAACAATTTTATGAAAAATTTATATGCTTCGGCTAACTTTTAATCCCGGGTTAGAGTTAACTGGCTTTTGAACAACCCTGTCCTTGAATATATGTTTGCAACATCGCCTAATTTATTCCCTCAGGGTGAATCGTCATTTTGTTGAAAAACCAAACACAACCCCAGCTAGGCGACCATTGCTGGGAGCTTTATTTCAGTCATCTTCTTCACATCCGATAAAACTGTTCCCCGTGTCTGATACATTGCGCAAACTACAGATCAGTTATTCCATGCGATAAAAGCGTGTTGTGTGTGACGACCTCAAAGATTAGCTTCGATTGCAATCACTCATAACAAGAGAAAATGAGGGACAGAGAGGGATACTGAGGGCGTTGGTCCCTCATTTTCTCTTGCTCATAATCAATCAATTAAGAGGTCAGTAAGAGGAATGAATATCTACGAGGTTTGACAACCTGCTTAATTATGAAAAGTTGCTATAAATGTTTCGAGGATATTAAAGTCTATTTTACTCGAGCTGGACTGTGCGTGACAAAATCGACGCACTTGAAAAGGGCATTGTGGTGTTTATGTTTTCTTATAAGCAGCTGACAACCGCATTGCTATTTAGTTTAATAGAGGATCGGAAGATGGTTTTAGTTTCACAGCTATGCGGCCATTTGGTGTTTCTATTTGAGATTTCCGGCTTGCGTGTCTCGAGAAGACAGCTACTAAACACTCACAGGGTCACATTAGGTCGAAAGTCGCACAATCGAAAACTTGGCATAAGAACAGCGAGAAAATGATTTCCCTTGGCAAAGGGATTTCGTGGCTTGTCGTGGCTCTTTGCTTTTCGGTAGAGTGTACGGGATTTGACGGGTCTTGTTGCCAACAAGGTTGTATTAACACTGAAGCAGGAATTCGGTGTGTTTGTAGAAGGGGTTTCAAGCTTGTTAACCGGTGTCACTGCACAGGTAAGCTATGATTATTATAAACATTCAAAACTTTGTATGTGGTTTTAAGCGAAAACATAGTGGGTCCTGGGCTGCTGCACTGGATGAAGGTTCACAAATGGCCAGTGTCGGCTCAAGACGCTTGCATCAAGTTATCTTCCCAGTGCAATTCCACCCAGGAAAAAATTCAAATGCCATCATGAATTTGTCCACATGTGTCCCGAAGTCCAACAAAGGAAGATCTTGGTGACTAAAGTATTTTTGCGGATAATTTTTTCAACTTCTTATGGTCAACTGACAAAGAAGAGACGAATTCCTAACGACGAATTTTGCGCTGTTCTGTTAGAGTAAAATCTGCTTTCATAATTTTTAAATCAATTATCTGAAACTGTAGCTCTGGAATTTTGGTTAACCGCAGAAATGAGATAGTTTCTTCCCGTCATAATAAATCATGAATTATTTTATGTTGGCAATAGGGAATTGATCTATCGTGAGTTGTCTATTGATCTCTATTGGCTCGGATAATAAGACTTGTCAAGCTGTAAATAAGTTAAAATGGACGACTACATCACTCTATCGCGCGTAATTCCGCAGTCGATAGCTAAGAATCTTCATGAATCTTGTCTTGAGCGAGGAGGGTTTTCTCGATCATAGGAAACATATTAAACAAGTTTTCTTTTTACAATATTTTAAGCCTGCAGGCGAAGTTAGTACCATAAACTTTAGGGTCTCTCTGTACTAAACTGGCACATCTCTTTCTCTGACAGTTGATCTTTCTTCAAATTACCTTATCTCTAGTTGTAATCTGGCTGAGAGTTATTTTAAGAAACAAGGTAGAAAAGACCTCCGGCCTTTCACAAAACATTAATCATGTGTATTTAGGCTCAGACGATCTCCACGCCAAAGGTGAGCCAAAACAGTCAGTATTTCAGTGTAAGTGAAAACTTGAATTTGTATGCCTCCGCCGATACATTTACCATGACAGCTCTTGATAACGCCCGGGGTGACGAGGTTTATTTGGGGAATCAGCCAATAAATTGACGGCTGCTGGTCAAATGCGTGCACTTTCAGCACTTCATGATTCGTGAGCACATTTTACTAGAGTCTCTGTGGAGCCTATTTTCCATACACTCCCCCACCCCCGCCGCACCTCCTCTGGCCCTGATCATGACCTCATCAGTTTTTCATGCAGCAAAAGCCTATTCTTAGGACAACTCGGTTTCCAGTGCGTAGTTAAAATGTCTTCTACTCAATCACTTAAGTAAAAAGTGAGTAGGAACGGAGAGCAAGTTGACAAAAAGCAGTCCCTATTTTCCTGTGAGCTCTCAGTAGGCGACCTATGTAAGGGAGTGGAGAATACACGAGAGGTTTTTGTGTTATAGGAGATATGCTTTTTTTTTTTCTTCCCTGCTCATCTCACGGTCTTGCAAGGTGCACGATTTTCACCTACGATTATAGCGCTTACGACCGTTTGCTTAGTAGTCTTTTGTACCAGAAACCAGCCGCACGCTAAACAAGTTACTGATCTCTATAACGGAAGTTTTTCCTATCTTTCCTTCCCGTTAACCTATTTTCATTGATTTTTTATGGCCTTCTCTGATTAATCAATTAATTATTCTCGTGGCTATGTGTGATAAGAGGGAATTGAATACACACGGAACTCTTACAGGATTAATTTTAACCCAGGACTCATAACCGACGTCAAAGTAATCTGTTCACCTAACAGAACTTAATCAAGTGTGTTCTGATAAGTAACTAGGTGACTTTTGTTTGAATAGTAACGCTAGCTTGAATAGCCTTTGAACTGCAGTGTATCAAAATGCCAGAACTACAGTGTTTCAAACCACTTGAATGAGTTAGATGTGATCACTGGAGTTCCTGGGTGGCTCAAAGCGATTAGGCGATTTGTAGTTGAATTACCGCTTACTCTTGTAAGAACCTTTGTCCATTCATTTACAAGACTGACACAGTCCGTTACAACGTTCAGCTTAGATTATTATTGCACAAAAGGAGCAATCACTTGACACTTCCTTAACTACCCACACCTAAGGAAACCGCAAAAAAATAAAGATGGAAGATCCAAATGTGTCTTTTGGCGATATTAGCTGTGCACGCAAAAACCTTCACGACCTTTTGCTAAAATAGGAAGGAAGGTAGGAAGGTAGGTAGGAAGGTAGGAAGAGAATTGTAACCAGTCTCGTTACCAGGGTCTTTCATCTTCCCGCCCCCTGGAACGAGGTTGCATTGCAACTAATCTCCGTTCTTTGTTAGAACCAGACCAAAAGCACGCACAATTTCAACGAAGCATGATGCAAAATCTTGCCCGCTGCACAATCCAACGTCTTTCTACAGGGTGGCCAAACGTATATAACATCTTGATCGCAATAATGTTGAAACACATTGTCTTGAAAGCAGCATCTGCTGGGCCTTGACAATAACCTGACCTGACTTGCAACCAGAATTTTTCTTTGAGCGTTTCTTCTTTTATTTTTTTATCTTAAAGATTTTGACGAATGCTCTGTGCGCAACGGAATGTGTCAACAAAACTGTATTAACACATACGGATCCTACAGGTATAGTAAACTTGCGTTAAGCTGTTCTATGTAATCATGCAGACTTGTCATACGTGATCCTGCCGGTATAGTGGACTTGTCATCAGAACAGATCATAGCGTTATTCAGTGAACAAAAATTTTTCCTGTTTCTATTCTGCACCCGCACGGTTCGATGTAACTCCGATGTAAGAATAAATTAAATATAAACTATATCTATAGGTGCGAGTGTGCAAATGGTTACAGGGTCGCACCTGGAAACCCAAGGCGATGCTTGGACGTGGACGAGTGTCAGTTGGTAAGTCACGTGCTCATGAGGATCAAGCTTACATCTCTTTCTCCGTTGTGGAATTAGACTTGCATTTTCCATTGCGTAATATGACGAGAAAGCTCCATTCATCCTAGATAGGAGAATGTCTTGGAATGTCTGCTAATATTCATTTTTACATCTGGTTGGAAAGCAATTTTCCTTTAATTTTGTTTTCGTCTTGCATTTCAGGGCATTTCTGGTTGTAGTGAAGGCTGTCAGAATACCCTGGGTTCTTTTAGTTGCTTTTGCCGAAGACCAGGCTATGTTTTGGATTCAGATCAACGATCGTGCAAAGGTAAGATATGTAAGCTATTGTACATACACATATAGTCTGTACTTATTAATCTAGAAAACCAATTTACAGACAGACAGACAGTCAGACGGACGGACAGACTGACAGACTGACAGACTGACAGACTGACAGACTGACAGACTGACAGACTGACAGACTGACAGACTGACAGACTGACAGACTGACAGACTGACTGAGTGACGGACTGACGACGGATCAACGAACCGATTGAAATACGGACGGACTGACGGACTGACAGACTGACTGACGGAAACAAACAAACCGACAAAGTGAAGTCTTTTGAACACTTGTAATGTTTTATAAATATTACTTCTCCCTCTACAGTTTTGCCCATTGTCGCTGAACGTCCCACAGCGCGGTCATACTCGTTGGAAAACACAAGGGTTGCACAGCGAAACGAATTACAAGGACTCCAAGGTAAACAAAAAAATGCGTCGAGTGCATTGGGTGCTATCTGCACAGTGCTGCGACACGCATGGTATTCCCCCCCCCCCGGCCCTTCATTCCACGAGCAGCACATCTCTCTACCATGTATAGTACTGCAAACCCTATGCAGACATTGCACGAGGTATTCCAGGTAGTGTTACATGGGCATTATTTTTGTTTCACTGTACCTCCGTCCGTTAGTTTTGAAGAAAGCTAGACACCTTTGATTCTTAAAAAATCATTCACTGATATGTTTGTTCATTGGCACCTCACCTACTAATTCTTCTCCGTCCGCGATGACGGCCCTGCATGTCCTATTCCGATGTTATACCTCATTACCCCAAGCTGGTTCCGTCAGGTTTTTTGGAAGAAGTAGAGCAGACTTATGAATTGACACTTTACTTCCCTTGTCTTTCAGCCTGTCCCCCGGGGTATATAGGTCCAGGGTGCCGTTCGACATGCGACGACTGTCAAAATGGCGCTCGTTGTGACATCAGAAATGGACACTGTCTTTGCCCTCCTGGCTGGACCGGAATTTTATGTGATGATCGTAAGTTTAAACAAGATCGATGAAGCTTCCAATCTGTCAGTACTATACATAGGCAGAGTCTTATGCAGGTCACATTGCTTATAGAGGGCAATCGAATCTCGGCACCCGTGGTGAAAAATTGCTCACTGCTAGAAAATCTACATTTTTCAAGCAAATCACTTAAGAAACCTAGATCTTTGAGAGCATACATAATCTCTTTCATAAGGTGGCCCATAAGCCTACTCAAGTTATTGTGTTTTACATAAATGCAGATGAAAAGCGTTATAGTAAAGATGTCGTTGATTTTTTTCATTGAACAGACTGTCCGGAAGGAACCTTTGGAAACGATTGTGGGAGCAAATGCTTGTGTAAGAATGACGCGCGGTGTGATCACGTGACTGGTACATGCAGCTGTCAGCCAGGATTCGTAGGAGAGCTGTGCGAAGAAGGTTAGTGCCACGTGGCACGTTGTTAACCCGTGCACATTGAGAATACAGTTAAGCCTTCTCATGTTTGTGTTTAGAGAATCTCCAGAAATCGCAGTTCAGTCATGAGCAATATATAGATTTAGCCAAGTTTTAAGCGTAGCTCCTGATTACAATAAGTTAACCTGACTTGAACTTGCGATCCAACCGAGAACCAAGGCATCGGTCAACTTCAAAAACCAGTTGACCTGATATAAATAACCTGTAAACTTGAATCCAAGATATGCTCACTTAATACTAGTCAGTGGATACCTTATTTTGATAGGTGACAATTGACCATACATGATTGGCTATATCAAAAAAGTACGTTATGAACCAAGGCTGCATGTCTCGGCCAACCTCTTAGCTAGAGCACGGCCGTAATGTTCGTTCCAGTCGTCTAACGTACGCGGCCGAAAGCACTAACCCAACCCATGATAACTATAAAAAATCAATTCATGGGTTTGCTTTTCCTTCTTGACCTTCTTATATGAATATGGGCTCCGCTTGTCGCACTTTGGGCCGCCAAAGCTTCGCTATCTCTCTCATCTCATTTATCCCTCACATATACCTACACAGCCCACATCTCATTAATCCACCACATATACCTACACCGCCTACATCTCATTAATCCCCATCTCAATTGTTAGAATTTGCTACGTTCTGTTTGTCTCCGAAATCTTAATCTTAATCTTGTTGTTGCTAACCGTTCTCGGAACCTCACGCTAGTTTGTCCTCCTGGGTTCTATGGAGCTGCTTGTCAGGAGAGGTGCGCATGCGTTCATATGGAACCGTGCCAGCCACAAACTGGAACATGTCAGTGTGACCCAGGATTCTTTGGGGCCCGCTGCGCCAAAGGTAATAACTATTCTGTTTCAAGCTAGGCTGGTTCACAATAGTCAGTTCTTAACTTGGATGTGCACAACATGATGTTGTTTACCTGTATCGTCATTCCACTAGACGGAAACTTTCCAATGCAGGTTGCCACGGTTACCTTGAGCATTTTCGTAGGTTTTCCTAAAAGTTGACAAGTGGCTTTGCTCAAATATGCCAAGCCAAGGAAAATTTGTATGGTTTGTTATTATTAATGCATGAGACATCCACGCTAAGGGAATGGTCAAGCTAGACTGGTTGAAGTCGCTTAGCTTTGGAGGCTGCCGCATTCTCTTGCCTTCTGGCATGGGAGACTGATTTTGTTCCACAAGACTGTTATACGCAAAGAGCAAGTAGCATTTAGCTCGGTTCCTTTTTGAAAACGGGGAATATCCAGGCAAAACATGTTAGTTATCACACCACATTCTCTTTTACTGCGTGGTTTTGAGGTAATGTTCGTTAGCTAAGCCAGTAAATATCAAAATATTGGCTAACATTAAAACGAAATTCTTGTCCTAACAGAGTGCCCTTCCGGGTCCTTCGGAGCAGGATGCAAGGAGATGTGCAGATGTCAAGTTGATCACACTGCGAGGTGCCACCCAGGAAATGGCGCCTGTGACTGCAAGCCTGGTTACCAAGGAAAATACTGCACAGAGAGTAAGTAAACCAGAATTATACTTGGAAACTCGGTCGACCGAATTTTTTCATATGTGATAAACAATGCTCAGAACAAGCAGAAAAACTTAAAACGTTTCTTAACTTAAATAAGTGAACTGAATTGGGAGATAAAGTTGTCGATAGAAGGGAGGACGCTTTCTTAACAGATATTTCGGGGCTTCCACTCAAAAAATGTCTACGGTAGACATACTAAGGTCTTTGTTTACTAGATTCACGTTTTAATTTAACAGTTTTTTGTGTGAAATTGGTTTGTGAGGGTCACTGACGAATTTTTTTCACAGCCGTTTGTAGATTTAACTGAAATCTATTTATAATTATCTTCTACAGAATGTCCTAAAGGAACCTTTGGTAAACACTGCCTACGAAAATGCAGCTGTCCCGACTCTGGGAGTTGTGATCACGTGCGTGGCACTTGTGATGTCATGTGTCCGGCCGGCCTGACAGGACCAAAGTGTCAGACAGGTAAGAAATAAGGAATTTCCACTAAAGATAATTATAAACGTAAAAAGAGGGTTTTTTTTGTAAAAGGGATATATTGCACAAATTTAAGGCTAAAAAGAATTAAATCGATATTTAATGTACATTATAGGAACGTCGACAATTGAGGCCAATTTTCACAGCTTTTTTTAAAAAAAATGCTAAAAACTGTCATAAATTGAAAAAAGAAATGACAGCCACTAAAACAAGTTAAGTCGTTGTCTGAAAATGAAAGAAATAGTTTCGTAACAATGTGTTTAAAAGCTAAAAAAATCTTTAGTTGTCAGGAATGGGATTCGAACCCACGCCTCCAGTCGGAGACCAGAACACTCGTTACCATTCGATGGTAAAGGATTTTCACCTTGAGTCTGGCGCCTTAGACCGCTCGGCCATCCTGACCACACACAAATTGGCAACTTTAATATTTCTAAAGATATTCTTTATTCAGCAATTTACCATTTTAGTTGCAAACCTTATGACATCATACCTTTCCTAATTTGCATATTACAAAACCGTTGATATCACTAAAACGAAAAAAAATATTCCAAAAAGGAAAACGCAGTTCTTCTCTATTTTGAAAAGCCGTTCAAATGTACAGCAATTATTTTTCATGTCATATAGACTTTAATTTACTATTAATTGCCTGACGTACCACAAATTCGCAATATTAGAGTGGTATTTAATCGAGTGTCATAAAAAAATCCAAATGAATGACTTACCAATTAGACTACACAGCCAATCTCAAACTGTAGTTAAACAAAAAGCCAAAACCAAATTAATTGCCTTATTACTTTTGACCATCAGGTGAAAACCGCTCTGAAAGAGATTTTTGACAATTAGCAAAACAGCATAGCCCCGAAATAAAGACTACTAAAAAGAAAAACAATGTGTGTCAATTTGTTTAAAAAGAATTGAGGTCTGTCAGGAGTGGGATTCGAACCTACGCCTCCATTCGGAGACCAGAAGATTCGTTATTACTTCGTTGGTAAAGGATTTTGACTTTGAGTCTGACACCTTAGAGCGCTCGGCCATCCGGACCACACACGTGCGGGAGGGTAGTGTAAAATACTGCGAACTTATGTTAGGTGGAACGATCTATGTTAATTTGCAATGCCTTTTCTGAAGGTGCCATTCCTAACCGCTTGCATGAGCATGCCTTATCTAAATAATACTTGTTTAATATTTTTTTTTCTTCTTTCTGACTTTCCCCCGTTTTCTTTAGTATGCACACAAGGTACGTTTGGCCTCGGATGCAGTCAGCGTTGTCAGTGTAGTGATCGCGTGACATGTGATCCCGTGACAGGCTCGTGTATCTGTCCCATGGGAAAGATGGGTCTTAAATGCGACAAAGGTAAAATAGAGATTATTACTCCGTTTTCCTGAGCTAAGTTGTAATAGTCTGAAAATTATCTGCTGCTTCACAGAAAGATCTTTGTTTCACATTATTGAGAAACGCCAGAACAGCATTGAAATGAGTGGAGTAGTAACCAGTAGACAGGAGTGCACTTTTGAATGCCAGTCCGTTCGGTAAGCATGCATCCAAGCCTCATGGGCACGCCTAACTATTACGATTAGGTCCCTGTTGCGTATGAAAGAACGGAAAGAGTTAAAATCTCATGAAAGCTGTCGTTACTAACTGTAAGGCTTTCTCCTGAAATACAATGAGAATGTGGCGGACGAGAGCTGGTTAGTGATTCTATTGACATTGTTCTTGTCTTCTGATTGTTAGGTATGCTAATAGTAATTTCATTTCTGCTCAGCATGCCCTGAAGGCCGATACGGCTTCAACTGTGATCAGGTCTGCGACTGCGCAGCTGGAATCAAGTGTGACGCTATGTCAGGCGGATGCGTATGTGCTGATGGAAGGACCGGCAGGCGATGTGACCGATGTAAGCAAATACCACATGGTTGAACTGATTCTAGCTTTCCATATAAAAAAGAAAGCCAGGAATTGCAACCCTGGACAGCTGATCTTTTACAGATCCTACGTATACTGGAAGCATTTTCGTTTGCGGTCCCTTACATCATTATATTTAGTGTCTAATATAGATGTGTTTAAATTTTGTGTTTTTCAGTTTGTCCTCCAGGGACATACGGCCATAAGTGTTTGAGCAGATGTCAGTGTCTTGGTAGAGCCCGCTGTGACCCGGTCAGTGGTGAATGCAATTGTCGTTCGGGAAGAACTGGAACTAGGTGCGAGAAAGGTTAGATTATATATCAGTTTCTCGTGTCACTTTGAGTGGCAACCTCGTTTTTAAATCCCCTTCCTGACTACTTGTCCCATGGGAGTTTTATCATTTTTTTACAAAATCGTTTTTGCATTGGTTCGACTTTAGCCAGATAAATCAAAGGTTTTCAGTTTCAACTCTCTGGCCCGATCGACTATTAAAATTATGCAGTGCCCTTAAGGTTTTGAGGCCGCTAAAAGATGTCGGAAAGATATTTCATTCTTTCCTTCACGTTCTTGCCTTTACTTTCCAGTCTGCGAGCAAGGAACATTTGGTCAGAAGTGTCGAGGTCGTTGTCACTGCCACTCCGGTGTTCGATGCGATCCGTTCAGCGGCAGGTGTATTTGTCCAAAAGGGAGGACTGGAGACAAGTGTGACGAAGGTACCCTTCAAACCGCCATTTGGCCTATTTCTTTTTTTCAGTGACGATTTCAAGTCAATTGAAAATAAACACCTCAGTTCAAATTCTGATATCTGAAAGGCTCATATGATGTTGGGTGCGCTCGGCGGTGTCGATGTTTTGATAATGCGCACTGTGATCCAATGGAAGGTACTTGGAAGGTACAGGGAAACACTGTCAGGAAAATAAATTGGCAATTTAAATAGCGGATAAATCACATGATTAAGCTTAGACTAAAATAACTGGACTAAGGGATTGAATTGTAGCAAGTGTCAATCCGAACGGAACGTTTCTTTTTGTTCATTTCAGATTGTGCAAACGGAACCTACGGAATGGAATGCCGGTTTAAGTGCGCATGCGCAGACAACATATCATGTGACGCTGTGTCTGGAAAATGTCTCTGTCCTCCTGGCAAAACAGGAATGACCTGTGATCAAGGTAGAAACATTTCTTTGTGCCTTTATAATTCATCTGAATTCGCAATCAGTTTGACCCCTGGATTCTTGCTTCCCACCACGACTGACTGTTACAATTATTAATAATTTTATTAATAGTTGACTGAGAATAACTTATTTACTGATAAAGAAAGGATTAAGTGTAATTGAGATTCTTTATGGATCATTGAACCTAATGATGTCTTGTTATAGATTGTGAATGCGAGAACAACGCGAGCTGTGATCCTCTGACGGGATTATGTATCTGTACTCCTGGCTGGAACGGCAAGACATGTGAGAAAAGTAAACACTTAATCAAGACTGCTTCATTCCTTCGTCGTACGATAGCTTAGCTAGATAATTTAACAGTGACTTATAGAAACGTCTTAGCTTGATAAAATCATGATAGGCTAAAAAGGGAGCCTCTCTTTAGTTACCTTGCCAACCCTGCGCAATGTTAGGTTAGCAGTGTACCAGCAAGGAAAAGATCTAGATAGAGGGAATAGGGATCCTATCTCCAGATAGAGTACTGGAAGACGCAAAAACAAAACTTTGGATCGGAAATAAAGAAACATAAGACTTATTAAGAGATTGAAGTTCTTGCGGGGGAAGAGGGGGGAGTAGGCTTAAAGCATTTATAGTATTCTTATTTTGATATTAATTTTGTCAAGAATGCCCTGAAAGGTTCTATGGCGTAAATTGCACCATGACGTGTTCTTGTCCTAAAGAAGCCTCCTGTGATCACGTGACTGGAAACTGCACCTGTCCCGCTGGCATGTATGGAGAAGAGTGTAACAAAAGTAAGGAACACGCTCGTTGGAATTGATAGTCTACTTTGTTTGAAGAGCTAGATGAAAATTTTAATTACTTTTCTCCTAGTATTTTATCTTTAGTCTTTCTACAATTTGATAATTACCCTTTTATTTACTGTCCCAAGAGAGCTCTAACCTCTTTTTCTGAAGCTTTAGGTCTCACTGGAAGGCGCGGTGGCCTCGTGGTTAGTGCGTTCGTCTCCGGATCGAGCGGTCTGGGCTCGAGCGCTGCATCGTGTTCTTGGGCAAGACACTTTACTCCCACAGTGTCTCTCCGCACTCAGGTTTATAAACGGGACCGGCGAATTTAATGCCAGGGGTAACCCTGCGCTGGACTAGCATCCCACCAGGGGGGGACACAAATACTCCTAATCGCTTCATGTTACAGAAAAGGGGATAAGTTCCGGCCTGATGGGCAGCTTGGCTCGTATGCAGACTTTACCTTAGGTTTCACGGCATTATGGCATGTGTTTCTGGAATCTCTGGAGAGATAATCAATACCACTGTACGAATTTACCAGAGTGACAGTTTGCATGTGATGTGTAATTCCTGTGTCCCAACACTTCTCATGCCGATGTTATTTTTTTGCAGAGTGCCGGAAAGGTTTCTTTGGGAAGAACTGTTCACAGAAATGCAACTGCACTAAATTTGAAATGTGTCACGTCATAACTGGCCAATGCAAGAGAGGTGAGCAAAGAGATTCGATTTGCTTTAATTGTTTCAATCCGGTGTTGACATTTTTGATAGATTACAACTGCCATACTGGCTGATAACTCCAACGAGAATGGCAACCATACCTGCGTGGCTCCAGCATGCAATGGGTCTAGAGCCCAGTCCTAACGGTACGATATTACATCTTTGTTCAGCATAAGCTTTTCTGTTTGAGAGACGGTGATGTACTGCTAGAACATTTAAACTACCATTTGCAGTATGTGACGTTTACCGGAAGCCTGCTTATAACAAATGAACTATTTTAGGGCTCTTTGGGCGGTTAACAAGTATATATTCTTATTTAGTGAACCTTGATACGTGTACATTTACAGGGTTTATAGATAAATTTTAGGAAGTCGAAACTTCACGGTGATTTGTCTTCAAGTCTGGTTGCTTTCAATTCAGTGTCGAAATAGGATAGACTTAGCTCTTATTAACCGAGCAGGAGGTCTGTATGGGAAAAACTTGACCGAAGTCGTGAGTACAGACCGAACGCAGTGAGGTTTGTACAAACGACCGGGGTCAAGATTCATTGAGGCCATGTGTTCGGGAGGTCATTGGTTCGATTTCTGTCGGGAACTCAGAATTTTCTTTGTCCCACGCTCGTGTAATGTTGATCAAATCACCTTTCACGTTAATTATTTATATATAAAATAAACAAGCTTTTCAACTGAAATTTCTTTTCAGTTTCTCCAATTGGCAAATATGGCGTTAACTGTTCGCTTAGCTGCAAATTTCCTCGTTCGGCAATATGTGATCCGTACACAGCGGAGTGTTTCTGTACCCTGAAAACGAAGAACGAATACTTTCGCTCACATTAGCGTTTTCGGCTTGTTTTCACCTGTTCAGACAAATGCGTTTTTGTCTGAAATCGTCAATATACTTTATGATACGTTTTTGCCTACCGTCCTCACAAAAACGCCCCAAAAGTCTGACGAAAATGGCAGTATATGACGTTTTCTTCCGAAGTGTTTTCAAAAGCCCCCGTTTTCAACTGTCAACACTAAAAAAGGAGGGTTTTCAAACGATGCGTTTCAAATGGCTTAACTATTGAAACCGTTTTCGAAAGTCTTCGTTTTCATCAGCGTTTTTGGTCGTTCTAGTATGTGTGTTTTTAAGTATGTATAGTATAGTGGGAAAATTAATTTATCTTCCCTCTTCACCCATCAGTAAAATGTTTCACCAGCTAATTCATTTCACGAGCTTTTTCCGGATCGAATTCTTCACCTTACCTAAACAAAAAGGCAGTATTTAAGGCATTTGTCCAAACAGAAGCGAGCATAGCATGACTGCATTAGCCTTATTTTGTTTTTTAGCAGGCTGCCCAAAAGGTACATACGGCCGCAACTGTATGTTCAACTGCACTTGCTCAGAAAATTCTGAATGTGACCAGAAAACGGGCGAGTGTAAATGTCACGTGGGCTGGATAGGAAGCAAGTGTGAACACGGTAAGCCTTCACTGAGCTGACTTTTAACATCTTTTAATTGGGTTAATCACGTTTACATTAGTTACGTTGTCATGTGTCAGATGAAGCATCTTTTAAAAGTTTTGAAAGCTTGACTTCAAGTGAGTTTGTATGTCCTTCCTTCATTAGTTTGTCCAGCCGGGACTTTTGGTGTGGGTTGCCAGCAGAGATGCTCCTGCCATAACGGCCTATGCGATCACGTGAACGGAATGTGCCACTGTCATCCGGGATACCAGGGAGTGCGCTGCGAGAGAGGTACAAGAAATCTGACGTATGTGTATGACATTAACAAATGCACAACTATTTAGACAAAAAACAATAAAACAAAATGATCCTCTTGCGAATACAACCTTGAGATCCCTTTAACAAATTTTAGCTAGGTAGCAACAGGAGAACAAGTTTAAGCATTGATTAAACTGAAGAATAAATGTCAGCTGCATTGTATGACAGAATGTTCAAGCGGCTTTTTCGGTCAAGACTGTCGGTCTGAATGCACTTGCCAAAATGACGCCATCTGCGATCACCTGAATGGAAAATGCCATTGTGGATTAGGATACACTGGCACAAACTGTGAGAAAGGTTAGAGAATTTTGATTTTCATTTTTTTTGCAATACAATAGTTAACCAATCATTGCTTTAAACGATCACTAAACCAACCTTGAGTAACCAGAAGTATCACAATTTTCCCCCACCCTCCATCCCATCGAGACAAGACTGAAAATTTGGGTCAAAAAATTCCATTCTGATGACGTACCCTACAGACATCCACGTTTGTCAATGATTGGTCGTTACTTACATGCAAAATTGCAAAAGCGAGCATTAACCAATCAGAGCCAATGAAAGACTTTTCTGCAGGGTAGCGTTATTAGTATGGAATTGTTCGAGAACAGTCTCAGCGCCACTCAGCCAGGATGAGCACTGAATTCAATTCAGGCTTGAATGAAATTCGAACCCATGACCTCTGCGATACAGATACAGTGCTCTACCAACTGAGCTATCAAGCCCTGTGGGAGCTGGCCATGTTGTGAGCTCGTTTTGTGAGTCTGTGATAATCATCTTTGTCCGCAGTTCAAAAATATGTAAGATTTTTTTATTTATTCACTTGCAACATTGTAGGTGTTTAGTAACTAATTCGCTGTCCATTTGCTTTCGCTTTGCCTCTTTGCAGAATGCTCTCCTAAGTACTACGGCCTTAACTGTGAACAGACGTGTAAATGTAAAAACGGAGGGAGATGTGATAAGATTACTGGCTGCTGTTCTTGTCCTGCGGGGTGGTATGGCGACCGATGTCAATATAGTGAGAAAATCATGAATTTCTTGCATTTTATTTCAACCTTGCTTTTGATGAACTTTTTTGCTTCTGTATGCATCATATTCAAGCTGACCCCTCTTTGCTTCGTTCTAAAATTTCAATTAATTCGCACTAGGTTGTCCCCCAGGCCGGTATGGGATACATTGTGCTAAACATTGTAGATGTATAAATGGAGGGTCATGTGACCCAGCATCTGGAGAATGTTACTGCACCGAAGGGTGGACCGGAAGGGATTGTAGCAGAGGTTTGTAATATTCTATTGCTGCCAGCGATTTGCCTGAAATAATCCGGCGTTCAATAACATGTTGGGTGGTTTATAGCTAATAATTCAGTTTTTCTTTGGGTAGGAAAATATCTTATAACGGAAAACGTAGCGAGACACCAAATATTTCCAGTAAAATACTCCAAACGTGGAAAATTTACCTTTTTTACTGTTTTTACGTCAAGATTTTACTTTGAGTGCTGACTGCTTTACTTTGATGGCTGATGGTTATTGCTTCTCTTTACAACTCAGAATGTCCCATTGGACGGTATGGCTTCGACTGTTTAAACCACTGCACATGCGCCAACTCATCTTTGTGTGACCCCAAAACAGGATGGTGCGAGTGTCAGTCGGGGAAGACTGGGCCCGAGTGTACGCTAGGTGACTACTTACTATAATGATAATAATAATAATAGTAATAATAATAGTAATAATAATAATAATAGCATTTATTTATACATGGTGAGTAAGAGTAGCTGATAAGCTAGGGGTAGCTTATTAGCTGATGCGGCCGTGTTAAATATCAAGTTTGCAACCGTTTAAATTATACATAAGAAATTTTACTTTCTAGCACTTACTAATAACTTCACTTAAACTCAGACTGTAGTGACAAGTATGGTCCCGGATGCAAGCTGGATTGCTCTTGTGGTCAGGGAGGTCAGTGTGATCCGCTGACCGGAAAATGCAAGTGTAGACCTGGGTGGACTGGACCTGAATGCAGAGAAAGTAAGTTTGGATCAAGCTGTACTGTGTGTGCCAAGAGATGCGGGGTGCAACTTTAACGCTCCAAGAATCCTGTCAATCGATATCGGACACCGCACAAAAAATACCTTGCGCCACGTTAAGTGTAACTTTTGACTTGCATGATTTGAATCAAAACTGGCAGTTGAAATCGTCTTTTTGTATTTGTCTTTCAGAGGCCCCGGAGGAAAAAGCATCCTTTAACGACGACCACTTGTTCACTATCAACTTACACAAATAACCGAATTTCCACCTACCTGGCATGCGAAAGCTCCTCAGAGCACGATGGATTGCCGTAGCCAAAGAAAAGCTGTATATTTGCCCGCTGACCTGTTTCTACAGCTGTCTTCTGACTTCTCCCTTGACGATATGAAAACAACTTGGAACATTTTGGTGGTTTCAAAGTGGCTGACTATTAGCTTTCAAAAGAAGACAAGCTTAGTATAAATTAAATAAATTATCTGACGGCCTCGCTCGGAACGGAGCTGGTTATACTGTTGTACCATCAACAGCCTTACCAACCAGCAGACAGCTTATCTGAGTCAACACTGTTAAAACAGGCACACTCTATCTAGCAGCGAAATATTGTTTTCTAGAATTTTAAGGATATCTTTTAATCTTGCTGTGAACTTTAGCTAATTCATATTCGTAGACGCGAGCTGTCTACAACCTGCCAACCGAAAGTTGATTGTGATTTCTTTTGGTAACTTAAACCGATTCGAGCAAGCACAACCACAGACTTTGAAAGTTTAGACGAAGGTAAGAGTTGTATAAGAGTTTCCATCAACTCTCATTGTTTTTTGTGCCTGATCAAACAAGCTCAGAGTAAGCAGGTGTTTATCTGCTTATCAAATGTGCCAAATTGTTCATTAAACTTCGTCAAAATGTCAGCCTTACCTCCCATGTATTTATCTGTTTTTGCCAAGCTTTGAATCTAGCTTCTAGCTTCTAGCCTCATCAAAATAATATTCATCTGCAAACTTGACGTCTCGCGACAGGGATAGTATACTGATTGAGGATGTAAATGGACGGGGAGGGTGGAATCTAGGTTAGTTTATATTACTTAAATTTTGCAAGACTTCCCAGCTATTAACAACCTTTCTGCCCAACGGCCAGCATGACTGGTAAATAAACGACGTCTCATAGTCAACACAGAGAATTTAATTTAAAGATTTACTCAATAAATCTGTCACTGTATGTTTCACTGAACGTTCTTTCAATCTTATATTATGCTATAATTTTTTTCTACTATTCACATAAGTTATTTACAATCACTTCACAAATGACTTCAATTTTGAGTTACTCTCAAAAACCTTTCACCTGTTATAAACAAATTAAAAATAAATTCCGTACGTATTAAATATTGATGAGAGCTGCTATCGCTATGGCAACAGTATGTGAAAATGAAGACAATTACCCCCTTCATCTAAACGAAAAATACTGACTAAAAACCTTATTTTGCATTTAAATGCAGAACAGATGTAAAAATTATGTCCTGTCCAGATCAGTAGATGAGTCATTCACGTCCAAAAAATCCCGTTCATCTAATTACACGAGAAAAACTGGAGCGATTTGTGTCCTCACGTTACAAGCATGTCAGGGTTTTTTCCCAAATTATGTCAAAACTACACTGATGCTATAGTTTACCCAGCTTTTTCAAGACAATGTCCAGAATGTCAAACAGTTTATTCCCAGCCACGTAATCATTGTCCACGAGGTTAATAAGATAATACGTATCATGAATGGTGTGGATAATCTCCCGCTCTTTGGATTTCTCGGGGTAGATGCGTCCCCACTGATGCTCCCAAAGCGCAAAGGCTTCATCCTGAAAATTAAACAAAAAAAGTTCATTTGAAAGCCTTGGATTTTAATCTTGCTATCTCGCTTCGCATCCGTAATGTTACCGGGACTTTCAAGGAATGGGCCCCAGGACCGCTCGATCCGGAGTCCAACACACAAAGCATTAACAGTGCCCTACAGCTGCCGGCGATTCCATTAATTAATTCTTGAATTACGAATTTTGGGCCAGTTTTACAAGGATTTGTAATCATGACGAAGTTGCTCACCTGAAGCAGTTACTATAGACAACACTTCAAGGGTTTAACATAAAAAAGGCAATCCGTGTTGATATTCTTCATTTTTGTTTATTTATGGTTTAGCATGATATCTTAAGAGTGACTTCCTGTAAATACTACGGATAGGTGTGCAAAATACAAAAATCGAATTCCCTCAAACTTTTTCACAAGAAAGCCCTCTGGAAACTATTTAAGAAAATACAACTTTTAGT
>Ga0126337_10000676_pt1 | contig 18377 bp, 9 predicted proteins | sample DipCmetagenome_FD_92527 | JGI IMG/M metagenome (GOLD analysis project Ga0126337, IMG submission 92527) | Coral microbial communities from La Bocana,Puerto Morelos, Mexico - Diploria C A metagenome | ecosystem: Host-associated > Invertebrates > Cnidaria > Coral | place: La Bocana,Puerto Morelos... | reverse complement strand
TTTTATTGATTTTTGGGAACTACTACTGGAACTGAAAATTATAATTATTTTATATTTCAGTGAGTTTAGAATTATGACTTGTAGGCAATCAGAATACAATGTGTATTTACTTCTACAGTGTATTTTCAAAGGGTAGTTATTATTTTCTTGTCCAGTTTAGTGAGGTCTGGATTTTATTTGTAGTTTGACATTGCACAGAATTGATTTTCATGTTGTAACACTTTTTTGCATTTTTAACAGATCTGGTATCCCTGTTAACCCTGCTAAAGGTAATCTATTTTTTTTGTTGTCTTTTAAAAGTATCAACAGTGATGATTATGCATATTAAGGCCAGCGCCCACTAAATACAAAGGTTTTTGCACCAGATTAGGACCATGTGGAAAAAGTACTAGATCTTTGCAAGAACTTTGGTATCCACAAAGAAGAATAGGGGTAGCCATGCATTTTTTTCGAGATAATTAGCCTTGAATCTCAACAAAAATGTTGACATCAGCATTTTTCTGAAAAAAGAAGGATATTTCTTCACAAATTTCACAAAAGTGCTACTATGATGAAAATGGCATCTTTCAAATCTAAGCCATTTTAAAACATGGACAAGTAGTCTGCATGAGAAGAAAAATGCTGTTTACTGTTTTCAAAGATCTCTTTTTGTTCCAGAGATATTCAAGTTTTTAAGATGTCCAAATCAGTCATTATACACTCAACAGAATTTTGATCAAATATGATAAACAACGATATCTCAGCCAATTTGCATCAGACGTGTTTGATTCTTTGCCCACAAGGCTGCTCTGAGGACAAAAACTGAGTTGATTTTTCCAGCATTTTCTTTAACACTTGTAGATTTCGCAGTTCAATTCTGCATTTGCTGTAAGTTTTCTTTCCACGAGAAGCCACTTGAGTCAAGTTTGACAGTGGCATGATTTTTCTTGACCAATCACAATTCCTTGTTGCGGCATAGCAACCAATGAGATTGCTTCATTTTGTATAGAAAACAGATTACGTCAAATGGCTTTTTTTCGTGTTTGCCAAAGTGGGTAAAGGCCGGCTTTCAAGTAATTGAGAAAGATTTTGAAATAAAAAGCTGAAGTTGTGTGTTTTTTTTATTGTATAAAACAAATAGATTCCATGTTGCCGTGCATCTGTTCAGTAAATAGATCACAGAGGACATCAAAATGTGGTAAGAACATCAGTGACATACTCGGCTATCGCCTCGTGTGCCACTTTTTGGTTCTTACCACATTTTGACGTCATCTGTGATCTATTACTGAACAGATGCACAGCAACATGGAATCTATTTGTTAAATTTTACACATTTTTCAAACCTAAATATCTCTGGAACCAATGCAGATATTGGCATTTTTACTCTTTCATAGAATTCAATGTATTAAATCTAAAAAATTCAAGGGGTGGTGGGTTCCTGGATGGACTTTTTTTTGACATTGTAACTTTGCTGTGATGTTTTGTGTGTATTGCTTTGCTTTCTGTTTTAAGTTAAGATAATCTTTACTTAGGTGGCTTTATACAGTTTCCAGCACTTTGATTTTGATGAGTTATTATAACCACTCTTTATCACTTGATGCTACAATCATGGTATCAAAACACTGCCAAATTGGTGAACACATTGCCATCATTTTTGTCAGACAATAGGTTACCATAGCGATATGGTCACTTGACACTGGTTGGCGGATACCTTATCAAATAAGGATGTAATAAACCAAGGCTGCATGCCTCTGATAACTTATTAGCTGGAGTATGACTGCAATCTTTCTGGACCCTGCCATCATTGTGGTGTGTATATGCCAACAGGCAATACCGCTAGCCATAATAATCGTGACAAATTCAATTCATGAGTTACCTTTTCCTTCTTATATGGGTTATGGTGCTCTGCTTTGTGACGGTGCTCTACTAATAACTCAACAATATTCTTTTATGACTATCAGCATGGTCAAATCTTGGCAATGTATTGAATTCTCAAGGAAGGGTTAGAGAAGCAGAAGATGCCTACAGAAAAGCTCTGTCACATCGCTCCAATATGGCTGACACTCACTACAACTTGTAAGTATGTTAATACTTGGCAGCTATAAGCTAATCCCGAAAATGAATCCTTTACAAAATTTAGAGGAAGCCATTATCTTGACTAAGTTCACACGATAATCTTTCTTGTTTATTTTTTGACTTGATACTTACAATGGTTGTTGATGATTTATTTAGCATGGATACATGCAAGTGTGTTCAGACTCAGTTCAATTACTTTTCATGACATCTTATTATAATTTTGTTGCCTTGTTTTAGAGGGATTCTGTTAGCTGAGGAGCAGCGCTACAGTGAGGCTGTCAAAAGTTATCAACATGCCATCCACTTTAGACCCAGACTAGCTGGTGAGCGCGCTTGTGGCACTATTATTACTATTATTACTATTGGCACTAGCTTGTCGAGTTCATGTTTAAATAACAGGGTAAAATGTGTTGAACCACATGTTATGGACTTCTGCAAAATTTCCTCGTGAAAGTGGTTAATTGATACATACGTGTGCTAGAACTGATAACTAACGAAAAGGCAGAATGATTTTTCTCTATTGTTGAGAAGCTTTCTGACAGAACATATTAGTTCCTAAATTGCGTGAGCATATTGTTGATGTGTTTTTTAGTAGGCTTCAGTGTATATGGAAATTAACTGATGAGTGGGCTAGCTTTATGCTAGCCTACGAAACAGACCTGTATTAAACTCCATATGTACTCAAGATCTGAGTAGTCCGTTAATGCAATTTGTTATATAATTATATATATTTCTCTGCAGCTGCTCATTTGAATTTGGGAATTGTATTGGCTGATATGGGGCATAAGGAAAAAGCTGTCAAGGTATTGTTTCTTTTGTTTCCAGTTTATAATTTATTTATGTCAAAGCAAGGCAACCTTCCATCAAAGATATTATAGTCTCTTTATAGGTGCTGACAGGAATATTAGTATTATTAACAAAGGGGAAAAAAGGTGAAAACAGTGTTGTCTACAACATGTCTGTCAGTAATGCATTGAAAGGAAATGTTAACAAGTAAATGCTAATCCATTCATGAACAAGCCACCAAGATCTGGTCATATTAAAACTAACTGGTCATGTTGGTCAGTTGGAGGTACCGGTGTTATGATTGCGTGTAGAACGAGATATAGGACAAGTCTTTAAATATCGAATATAGGACAAGTTCTTATTGAAGATATTCAGTTCAGTAAATTGATATGGTGATCCTTCTTTGTTTGCTTGTTAGATTTTAAGAAATGCATCAACCATCAGTGGGCATGGTTTAAAGGATCCTAAACAGCACTCTCACTCTAGTAAGTAGGTAACTGATACACTGTAGTATAGCCCATGGATGTTAATAAGTGTGAGGCGTGGTATCTGTGGTAGATGAATCTCAAAGAGTTTATGCATGTGGAGTGTGCCAAATAAGTCTGATGACCCTGTGATAGTGGCTTTTGCCTGATGGTCAGGAAATTGATATTATTAGTGAGTCACACACTGAAGTGACAGATTGGGAGGGGGGAGAGTAGTGAAAATGGCAATTGTGCTAGTACATTGAAATAACAGCTTGCCCAAAAATTGGTTTTCATAGCACCCACCTCAATATTTAGGGGGAGTTACGATGATGCAGAAGAGATGGTGTGCAGCCCTCAATCCGGAGTGTTGTCAATGCTTTTTTTTTTAACAAGAGACCTTTCTTTCACACTTATTCCTTTCATAATCCAGTTGTGCAATAAATGGCAAAGTTGTCGGTAATCAATTGGTCTCCTATATGCGCCAAATGGATTTGGTGTGTATAGGAGACCAAGCAAAATTCAAAAACGCATCTTTAAGAACGAAACACTTTAAAATATGAAAAGTCATATTCTAAAGTGTCATACTGTTGGACAAAGTTGACCAAATATTCTTCTGCTTGCTCGACTAAGTTCATCTTATGCACAAGCTATAATGTTTCATCTGACTGCCTCTCTCAAACAGTTAAATTAAACAGTTAAACAGTTTTTCAAGGTGGCATGATTGCTTAGAACTTGCATGGGCAACAAACCAAACCCAAGTTACATATTTGTGCATGTACTGATTTACAATCTGCTTTTATCTAATACCACCTACAAGTTGCATCAATAAAGTACAATCTTGGACGGATCTTAGCTCAGCTTGGACGTCTAGAAGTAAGGAGATTTTTCTGGCTAGATAGTAGTGTTTTATTTTAGCACACAAGTACAAGCAGTGAATCTTCAATTATTATTGTCAAGGTGTGTGGGTAAGATTATCCAAACAAAACAAAGACAACGCAAAGGATCCAAGCGATATGGCATAGGTTTAATGTCCAACAAACAAACATAACACAACAAGGTGGCGGATCTCTCAAACACATGGTCAAATCCCCGCAGTACATGGGGGACTAAGTTCCAATTTTGGGCACAGTCCGCTGACTCTAAGGGGCAGTCGGCAACAAGGTGTCACAAGCCATTAATACGAGGGGTTTTTGTTTTTATTTTATCTGATTAAAACAGGAAGCCCTTAGTATTTACCTGGATGTCCAACAAACAAACATAACACAACAAGGTGGCGGATCTCTCAAGCACATGGTCAAATCCCCGCGGTACATGGGGGACTAAGTTCCAATTTTGGGCACAGTCCGCTGACTCTAAGGGGCAGTCGGCAACAAGATGTCACAAGCCATTAATACGAGGGGTTTTTGTTTTTATTTTATCTGATTAAAACAGGAAGCCCTTAGTATTTACCTGGATGCCGTAGAGACCAGACCACCTCATTACGAGCCTCACAGTCTGTTTAACTTGATAGGTAAGTTTTTTCAGTTTGTTATTCTTTTTTTGTGTGAAAATCAACATTTACATGTACTTATCTGGAGTGTAATGTGCACCCTAGGCCAGTATTATGCTGTTTGTGGTCCATTCACATCACTTTCTGTACAGCCAAGTGATGACTGATGCGTGTGTGCTTGTACATAAAAGTATACAATAATGGCAGGTACTTCTAGGAAAGTCAGGCTGTCTTTGTGTCTCAAACATTTTGGGAACTCTGATTTCACATGGAAGAATGGTCCCAGATTTAATCTGTTATTCTTGAAGACTAGGAGAATTTTGTGAAAGTAACTGTTAAAAGTACCTGTATTTGGATTTATTGATTTGATTGATTGTAATTTTAAATAACATGCATTTTATATATCTTATTCAAATATACTATCCTAGGTGAGGCATACTCTGCAGCTGGAAATATTAAAGAGGCAGAAAAATGGTACAGAGAATCGCTCAAAAGTAAACCAGATCACTTGTCTGTACATCTCACATATGCCAAACATCTGGCTAAAATAGTGAGTACAAGTATCATGAATGATTATTCAGTTCATAGGAACTATTTTGATTGTAGGACATGTTTCTGTTAAAGAGTAAGGTGAAGAATATGATATAAAAACTCAATGATTTATTATTCTATAACATAAAGATACTGGTAATCCAGAGGACTAGCATTGTCCAGATTAACATAACGTGTCAAATTATGAAAAATAATATTATTATAGCAATCATTAATTAAGGGTGAATTTCTTTATTTTCTAGGGGCACTTCACTGAAGCAGAAGATTGGTTCAAGAGAGCACAAGCATTGAATAAATCTGATCATGGTTCCTGGACTCATTATGGTAAGCTAATAGTAGCCATTTAGGTGAGTTATATTTTCTGGGTTTTGCTTTTGTTAATGAAGTTTAGTTTTTTCTTTAGTGGAGACAAATCAGGGGTTTTATTAAGGACTGGGCACTGGGTAAATTGAATGCTGTGAGGATGAGTTTGCCTGCTTGGTTTGAACATATATAGGAAAGCTTCTCTTAAGCTTTGTTCAGCTTTGTTTAAGTTCATTCAGCTTCATTCATCTTGGCTCAGTTCAAAACATTTTGCCTGGTTAAGAAAACCAGTTGTTCTCCTGCTGAAAATGTTAATGAAACCCTGCAACCCCAGATAGCCTTATGATTATAATTTATGATTGTTATAACTTATCATTATGATGGTACTGTCATCATAATGATAATAGCTTAAATGTAAATAAAAGAGTGTCATTAAGATTTGATCTTTATTTGTTAATGTTTTTTGTATTTGTTTTTCTCTCAGGCCAGTTTTTGTATGATCAGAAGAGAGTGGTTGAGGCAGCTGCAATGTTTACAAAGGCAATGGAGTTAGCTCCTGATGATTTTGAGATTGCATTTACTGCTGCTGGATATCTCAGGTACATTTTGGTAAAAAATGAAATAGGCATGATGCAGTTTGCATGCCTCATATTCTTGAACTGAACTACTTTCATTATGATCTACCAGGATAACATGGTCCAGAGGTGATTCAATTTTGACATTATTGTTTTTTTTCATTTAAGAGAAATTGGAGATAATAGGAAGGCAGAAAAATGCTACAAGACAGCAGTCCAGTTAAATCCAGAGGTATGTTATGATTGGGCTGTTACGAGCAATAACCATGATACCCACCCAAGGAGGGGCCATTGAAAAATCCAAGGGCAAGGAAGATTTCAAAAACTAGAGCTTTGAAAAGGAAAGCAATGAAACTTAACTAGAATTTGGTTTATGGGGTTCAAACCAAAAGCACTTCCACTGACATAGACTCAAGCTCACCATAGCAAATCAAGTCAATAGACCTGTTCTAAACAAACGGCTCATTTGTATTTTCATTGCACTTAGGGGTGTAAATCACAAATGTTGGTCTTACTTAGGTCTTACAGGACAGAGTGCCACTATCTTTGCACATGCATACAATTTGTATTCATGCATTTATTGACACTCCTCCATAAGAGCTTTTCAGCCACAATTTACAATAGTACAAGTATAAAATATCAACATAGACATAAAAATAGAATGGAAAATAAAAAAAGCTAAAACTTTATATGTGCAATTGGAATTAAAAATGAAAATATATAAAGTACCGGTATGGTACGGTAATAATTAAAAGTCTCAAAGTTCTTTGAATAGTTTCATTAAATTATTGTAGCTGTCAAGGTAGGGATGCACTTGAAGAAGGAATAAAAATGCTCTGTCTAGTTTAAAGTAGTGTCTGTTAAAGCAGTTGTGAGATTAAAGAATTTCTTTTGGGGCTTTGATTTCACAAATGCTTAAGTTGCGTGTATGACTGTGATGATCAATCATCAATTCATATCTTTTTCCATTGTTCAATTATACAATCTTTCCCATATTCGTTTGCATTTACCAACCTTGTTGATGACATGTATTTGTACACATAAAATGTTGCTTTGTTCTCAGAATCCTGCGGCACACATGAATCTTGGAGCTATGTTACATCTTCAAGAAAAACTTGATGAAGCAGAGAAGAGTTACATGAAAGCACTCAGACTAAGGCCTGGAGACCAGCTAACTGAGGAGAATCTGAGAAAACTAAGATCTTTACAGGCCAAAAAAAAAGTTTAAGTTACCAGTTTGACGAAGGCGGTACCACAAGATAACATTGATATTATTGGTCATGATAGTTTAACGTTGCTTGGTTGTGGACAACCAGACTTTCTCAGGAACTCTCTTTAATCTCCAGTATGGTGGGTTGGTAAATGCTAGAATGGTGTTAACTCGTCCTTTTGAAGACAGAAAATTATTGTGAGATCTAGTTATATTAATCATTTGATTACTTTTCATCCACATGTGTTTCACTGAAGCTTTGTAGTGTAAAAGTTACTTTCCAGCATAGCCCAAATTTGTTTGTACTTTCCTTGAAGTAAATGGAAAGTCGGCAAGTGTTAGTATCGAGCCCTGTATGGTATATTTTTGACTGGAATTTGAAAAACAATATATTTCAAAAGATTATTAGTTTTGTTGGAAACTCTAAAAAGTTACTCAAAATAGCTCATTTAAAAGTTCATAAAGGAGTGTTTATAGTTTTACAAATACAAGAGTGTGCTTGCAGTTCTGCAAATAGAATATTTATAGAAAATGTTTAATAGTAATGTTCCGAAAGATATTGCTCAGGTTTAAATGTGTTCTTAGTATTTTACCTTTCTGAGAAAAGTAACTTATGGTGCAGTTTAAGCTGAAAATTAATAAATTATAGAGTATGTAAGTTATACGTTTGCTAAAAGAAATTGAAGTTTAATTATAAGATTTATAGAATACGACTGTTGGAGTGATCTGTGTCCATGATTAAAATTCTTAAAAAGGAGTTTGAAACAGATCAAAAAAACCTTAAAACTGAATTCTCAATTGCCTTCTGAGGTCTTCTTCAGAGAAATGTATTCTGGAAGAGCATTGGAATGCAAATATGGAGCTAAGTGATGCACCTTGGATAGGAACCAGTTGTGCATAAACCCTTGGCAAGGTTGCTCTTTCATTAACAGGGTTCTTGTCCAGGAAGAAATGTAATGACAATAGAAAAAGCCTTTTACCCGTGTTTCTCATGTCTATTTCCAAAATGCTCACATTATAAGGCTGTATGTCGTGGCCAGTTTTGGTATGCTGTTTTACTGCAGAGCCGACATTACCATTTGTTCCAGGCCTGTGTTAAGCCCCGAGACTTCCAACTTTTTTTTCTCTCTCCGATATATGTGAATTGCATGGTCTGAAACAAAAATTCAGTTTGAATGTTTTTTAGATCTGTTTGAAACTCCTTTTTTAGAACTTTAAGATTTACAGAAATCTGAGAATGTTTTGTAGGAATGAGTTTTGTTGATGCAACGTTAATTTTTATAGTTATTAGAGCTTTTTGCGATTGTTATTTATTAAATGTCAATAAAAAGACATTTTTTTACCAACGCCAGTGTCAACTAGATATTGAAACAGTTACTACTAATATGTTCGATTCCTGTCTATAGTTTCCCAAAATAAACACTTCTATGAACAACCAATGTTTCACAGACAGCATATATGTAAAGCACTACAAAAAAGTTGGTGATAATGGATCTTTGGAAAGCATAGCAGATGGTCGACGGCAAAATAATAGTGATCTCCCTTTGAAGATGAGAAGCAAAGTGATTGCATACCATACTTGTATTCTTGTTATTGTACTTAAACTAGCTTGCAAGGTAGACTAATGTGGGGAGTCAAATGCATACATTTATGACATTACATCTTTTTAATGATTTTTCCCTACATGAAACCCCTTTGCAAGCTAGTTTAATACCAAGCTAGTCTAATACCAGGAAATATTTATCCACAGACATTATCTGTTCCAAGAAGTGAACAGATAATCTGAAAGGACAAATACCTGATCATACTTTGGCCCTTTAACTCGTCACAAACAGATGAGCTTGGGAACTGGTGACCAAAGGGTTAGCAGGGAGCAAAAGCCATAAGCTGAATGGAGGTAGCCATGGCAACCCCAAAAAGCGCATGAGTATTGACTTATCTCCAAGCGGCATTGTAACTGTTTTGAAGAGGGCAGGAGCTCAAGAACCCTTAGAGAATAAACCATGCTTTTACTACAAAAAGTAATGTGCACTCGGAGATGAATGCAGTTGTTTCCCACTCTTTCCTGCGTATTTTCACGTGATGTGAAGTAAACTGTGAAAAGTGTTGATTTCTGTGACCTAAGAGAGACTGGGAACAAAAGAGAAACTTGATATGCCTGCAGAAGCTTCGTGTTCGTTAAAATGTTATTTTTACGCCAAGCAATCCAAAAGACTGCGTTTGGTATTTTTAGCCTTTCAAAGCTTTTTTCTGTTGTGTTCTTGTATTTCAATGCAAGAATTATGCCTGCAGCAGAATGCAAAATAATAAATTGTTAAAAATATTTCCTTGAGATTATTTATATGATTACTCAACCAGTTTAAAGGGAACATTCTTTAGCTAGTTTCTTATATGAATTTCTTGCTCTATTTCATCTGATATCCAATAAAGAACAATGCTTGATGGAATCCCGAGTCTGAAAGAGAAACCTTCTGGATGAGGTAGTGTTGGTGATGGTGCTTTACAGTGCAACAACGCAATCACCAACAGCATAATAACGTCACATATTAATAATTTTATCGTATTCAAAGTCTGGACTGCCTGTGGTTCATTTAAATCTTGACCTCTTCATTTACATGTATCAGACATTAAAATTCAAATCAATATTCATGAAGAGGCTGATTACTCTGTACGACCAAACTCATCACTACAGATACATGTGCCGTACAACTATAAAGCTTTTCAGCTTACAGTAAGTCATAACCTGGTCTGTACTGACATTACAACTGACCCCACATCAGTGCTGACCTAAGGAACAAAACAGTGTGTTTCAAGTAAAAACTCAAATAAAACAAAAAAACTATCAAAAGTAATTCAATTCACATTACACACAGTAATAAAATGCACTCTGCTTCTGGCTGTCTCTCATCTAGGTTTAATTCATTTAGTAGTGTCTCTAATGTCCTTCCTATTGTATAGTAGGTAGCTACTATATATCAAAGTACATTTGCTAAAGATCTGAATATCTCTAAAACAACAAGAACTGATCACTCTTTGTGAGACAAAATTTGGAAGAATTTCTTCTCATGGAAACAGGCCACTAAGCTATTACAACCTTTGGAAATTGCAATGGCATTTAGACGTCCTCCCATGGGAAAAGTAGTAATGACACTGCCATCTGTTTTAACAACAAGAATTGTATTCTTGTCAGAAACACACACCAGGTTCTCATGGAGGGAATCCACTTCCAAGGACAGAAGCTTTGTGGAAGTACCACCCAAGTGTTTTGTTTCCTGAAGGAATTTGCCTTTATTATCAAAGATCTTGATTGTGCTTGTGCAGTCGGCAACATAGAACTTATCCTTGTGATGTACTGCAGCCAAGCTATTTCCCTTGAAATGATCTGATGTGAATGCCAACTTGTGACGTCTTTCAGCATCATACACTATAACACCAGGCCCAGATGTGTCACTGCGGGATGTAAGAACGTAACGGCCATCTCCACCCATTGCCATTTTCTGAAACTGTACAGATGTATTTGGGGCCTGGACAAACTTATGAATGAAAGACCCCTCTTTGTCAAAATGCAGAAGGCGATTCTTCTCCCGGTTCAGGACCACAATATCATTGTTGTTGGTATATGCGATTTCTATGAGGTCACCATATTTGATATCAAACTGCTTATGTTGATCTCCAGTGGAAGTGAAAACATGAACACGTCTGCTTTCTGCATCAAGAACAGCAATTTCACCCGTCAATGGCGAAACTGCCAGCGTTGTTGGAACAAAGTCTGTGTCGATATGGCGAATGACACGTCCATTTGCTTGTGAGTTGACTGGTTGAGAATTAGTTACATCACAAGAAATTTCACCAAGGAGTTTGCCTGATTTGGGCAGATTTCCAGGATTAAACTTGATTCCAGTTGACCATCGAAGACTGTCCAAATTGGCAATTGTGGCTCCTAGAGTCTTAAATTCACATTGAAATTGTTCTTCGAAGATACCTTTTGACTTCTGGAAAGTCTTCCAATCGTGTTCATCTGTAATTTTGTCTGCAGTCTCCAGGGAGGTTGAAACCTTCGCGTGCAGATGTTTGACTTCAACATACTTCCTTTCAAACGGATTTTTGGGGGAATTCTCACCAAATGCCTCATCCACTTGGGACAACAGCCTTTTCTGTTCCTCCTCGATTATCTTGATTAGACGTTTAGCTTCCGCTCTTATTTGATCTTTCAGTCTCCTTTTGCTGTCTTTGATCCGATTGCTGCGTGACGTTGCAATCGTTTCGAACTGTTCCCTCATTCCATTTATCTCCTCTCTGTACTGTTTAAGGGCTTCACTGAAAGCGCGCCTTTCTTTTTTCTCCGGTGAATTCTCTACAAGCCGTTTTAGTAAGTGGTTGGTAGGAAAACCAGTAACTCCAGACGGTGGAATGGTCGACTTGACGCGGCACTCTGGACACTGGATTGTTCGCCTATTTCGACTTCTTCCCGCTAGGTTTTTAAGACATTTAACGCAAACATTGTGGGCACAATTGGGAAGGCACTTGGGCTCATCAAACACTTCCAAACAAACGGGGCAATCAATTTCATTCCCCACAAATTCTGCCAAATGGTCTGCGACTCCCTTAGACACCTTAGACTTCGCCATATTGGATGTGCTTCCTGGCGCTAGGATTTCTGGGAGCGATGCCCAAATATATGAATGTCCCAGGCTTCATTTATATGGTCTCGGGTACCGGAGGACAACCCTCCCCCTGAGTTACCCTAACTTTTCCTTGTATCGTTGTAAAATTTACACAACTGTTTATATGAATGACGAGACAACTCGGGTGGATGAGTTGCTCTTCATATGAACACTTTGGCTCGCCTAACCGGGACAACGAGCGAGTGTCACGAAATGCCAAGATTAAGGGATTAAAAGAAGTGAAAATCCACTGTGATCGAATGACCGAGGGAAACTCAACAAAAGAGGGACATCTGCACATTTGACTATTCAATAAGTGTTATGAATAATCATGCAGGGAAACCGTTTTCACATGTAAACGCTCAGCGCCAAAGTTGTCTCAGGGGGACGGTTGTCTCGGGTACCGAGACCATCTAACTAGGGCCTTAGGCCCCATTTATATGGTCTCGGGTACCCGAGAAAACCCTCTCCCCGAGTTACCCTGGGCGAATTAATGTTTCCTTTTGTCGCTGTAAAATTTCAAATAACCATTTATATGAATGTCCCCGAGTTGTCTCGGGGGCGAGACAACTCGGGTGGACGAGTTGTCTCACCTCGGTAGCAGGTGGGACAAATGCCTGCATTAAAGGTTCAAAGCAGAAGTTTGTATCAAAAAAGTGAAAATAAACTTCGCTGGGATTGACCGAGGGGAAACTCAAAGAAAAAGGGCTATCTGCACATTTGGAACTAACATGACGGAACTAACGGGATGTGGGATACGCAGTCCCCCCTAGTGGGGCCTCATTTATTAGCAAGGCACTGTCTTTTCACTTTGGAGGGAGGCACAGGTGAGGATAAAAAAAAAAGTGATATTATGAGGGCGCGAGGTGAGGGGGGGAATGCTCAGCTCTTTCCTCTTTCGGGAGAAGGGAATTCACATTAAACAGTTCCAGGTGCCAATATGCCTATAAAGGGCTCCTGACAGTTCCAACTGTTGCGAACATTTGCAATGAAAATAAAGTTTGTGGAAAAGCAGAAAAGTGTCGTTTCAGTGATTTGTTGTTTGGAACTCAGTGAAGTTTTTCCCAACCAATTATGCAGACCATTACAGATTGAGCTCATTATCTCTTTTCTGACTGGCGGAAAGCGTAGAGTGAATTTTTGAAATCAGCGCCTGTGAAGTCTTCAAGCTGCAGACTACACAATAATCGTGTCAAGGACATTCATTGCATTATAAAACAATTATTAGGTTCGGTTTTTGTAATATCAGCTAGGGTAATCAGCCGAAAATGAATATAACTGATAACCCCTACCTTGATTACTCTGGATGTCATAAAAACCTCATCCAAGAATTGATTAACATTCAGCGATGCTTTGGGACATTTTTCAAACACGAAAGAGCGTAGTTGACCACATTTTTGACGAACTTCGAGGTGTTTTGAACTGAGTTAAAACACTGTCTCGAGTGTTTGATATATCTTCTCAATCGAAGCTAAAACTAAGGAGAGAACGGAGAATAAGACAAACACCATCAAGATCATGATTTCTTTAATTTAAACTAGATTTAACTATTATTCATGAAAGAGGTGTCCGAACTACAAAGTGGTCAGTAATACAAAAATATTTTATGACCAGCTTAACGAGTACTAGCAACAACCAGGAGACCCTACAAAAATCACCAATCTAAGGTGGAGCGTAAAATAAGCGCACCGCGACATTGTCCGCTTTTTTGGACTGCGTTAAGTGTCATGATATTACTTAGAAGGATACAAAACTACAAACAATACAAATCAGTATTTCGGGAAAAGCTAGGAAAGGGAAAGAAAGTAACACCAATATATCAACCAAATGTAGAAAATTGCTCTCTTCTTTGTCTTATCCCTTTACTTGGTCACAACTCCGATTTTAGGGGAAATAAGTCCTTCCATTATTGTAAATAGGCGAGACATGACTGATATGATTCTGATAATACAGATGACAGGTTTTCTATACCTTTATTACTAGTTACTTTTTCTTAAATAGTACCACTTTCATTAAATCTTTCGTATTTACACGAAGTCGCATATTTTCTTAACGAACACACTCACCAACTAAACAATTTCTACCGTTCATATGACTGTCCTGTACTATCACTACTCTCTTACTTCACTTTTGAAAGGTTACTTTTTGGTTCCTTTGCTGTTTGAAAAGTCAGAAAGGGACACTGGTTTAACTAAATGGCTCTGTACGCCTGGAAACAGATCTACAGAAACCGCTGGGCGCATTTGAGCTGACAACAAAGTACCATCTGCCACATTCTCAGCTGGTGCTGATAGCAAAGACGAGGAGGACTTGGTCAAAGTGTTGGATGCAGAGGATCCACTTGCAGCACTGGCATCTGGTTGGAGAATCGATGAAAAAAAAAAACAACAAGTTATTACATCCCAATCCAGGCAGGAGTTCTCCTGTATCGATTACTCAATCAGAAGCCCTGTCTGCGGTCCTAAGATCAAGTCACTGATATGGCTCCAATTTCATGGTCACTTGGCCGAATTTGATTACGATAAATAACTAATCGTACCCTTTCGGAAGTATATACGATTATGTTTAAGTGTTAGACCCAATAGTGAGGTAAAAAAAATCAATGTCTGATTACTGACCGGTGACACACTCCCCCCTCAGTCACCCAATCAAAGTTAGATTGATTAACGGCAGAGATAGAGTCGCTCTTGTGGTCGTTCTGCGCGAAATGAAGACACGCATGTTTTTCTCAAGCGCGCTTTTGTTCACTTCTCGTCGGAGGACTTATAAGGTGATGAGTAAACTGCAGTCAGTCTCACCTTCAGCGGCCTTTTTCTCAAGTTGAGCAGTATAATATCCATTGTGATCAAGCCTAGCGATAATATTCAACATCTGATGTTCACAGTCAATTGTAGAGTAATGGCTCAGCTTCTCCAGCAAATCCATCAAGTGTAGAGAAAAATTGCTGTCAAAGTTCTGAATGGTGCGCTCAAAATCCTCGCCACTGATCATTTTGTCCACATGGTCAGAGACAATCTGCAAACGTGAAAGCAACAATAAGATAAAGATTGCGATTATAATGTTAGAGAGAGCTGTAAACTGCACAAGACGAAGACGACGAAGGTAACTCGCCGGAAAATTTGGTGTTTTGCATAATAACACATTATAGAACTTGGCTGAAAAAAAAGGCGTGATTTCTGCCGCTCTCCCGAGTCCGAGTCCGATCTCCCCGAGCGCGGGCTTCTTATCCGAACAACGACTGGCAGTTGGGCCTATGAAAAAGGCCGCTGTGTGATATCGCAGTTGGCGGAATAACGGCCCAAGAAAGGTGTCTTCAGTCAAATGTCCCTCTCTTGAAAATTACATAAATCGGGGAGAAGGGAAAGTACTGTATAACACTATCGCAGTTGAGTGAATACCTTGGCAGTCGTTCTCCTTTTCTCCTGGTCCCCGGGTGGCGGCCCTTTCTTGTTCATTGGACTCACTCCTGGAGCAACACTCTCTTGTGACTCCACGCTTGCGCTCTGGGTAAACCGCTGACAAAAACAATACCGAGTCAATAAGCTCTGTACGACCCTGTCACATGGTACAAAATCAGCCAGTGGGTCATCCACAACAAAGCAACTCGCATCAGTCAAGCTTGATTTTCCTGTGTTTTGTGAAATGGGAGCCCACTCGGTATGGTCAGTAGCCAACCAAATTGGGCACCGTAAAGATTTCATTTAGCGAGCGGAAAATAGCCTGCGTTGCAGCCGAACGTTTCTCAAATTCCTCTACACCACCGGCGGTGTTGAATGCCTGTGAAGCAGGTTACCGGGGCACTAATTTACTTTGGATAACTCAAAAGAGGGCACATAATAGAGACAGGGCGCTTGCACCTAATGATTTCGATCTATGTTCAACGAAAACGTTTTGCTGTGAACCAGGAAACTACAAATTATCGCCATGGTCACTCGGGCTGGCCCACAAAACAGAGAGTTTGAGGCCTGTTGGTGATGAAAAGAATGCACAAATGCTATCAATCTAACCTGCATACAATTCGTGAATGTTACACAAACCAACATTAGCTTGCTCACAACCTGAGATCAAACAATAACAAATGAAGTGTCAAGATAAATTTACGGTAAAAAAAAACCAGAAAGCATTCCTAGTAGTATGTAGTCACTTCGACTACCAAGCCCAGTTCATTATCTACTTCGTTTATTTAAAATAAAAAAAAACACACAACAAAGGTGTCTACATCGTTGAGTTGAGCGCCGGAAAAATTTACTGTCTTTTCTATGTTTACGAGCTTTAATTCTCTAATTATCTACTACCCAGTAACTTTTAGCTGTTCTTACAGTCCAAACAAAATCCTCAAATCATGATTTTCCCTTGCCTTAAGCAGTTCTAGGTTCGTAAGCATACAGTCCTTCAGGCAGCGGTCCAGAAAATCGTTGTGGTTCTCCAAAACACCATCGATATTTGTTACCTGTGCAAAAGGAACATATCACGACCAAATGAAACATGAAAATGTTCAAGACTTAATCTCATCTAAAGAAGAGACAAAGGTGACACTTAATTTACTTGGATTTTGCTTTTACTGCCACGATAAAAAACAACCTTTTCCTCGACAATTTGTATTTACTTCTCTTTTTGATACCACTTTAGTAGCACGAAGAGACCGCATGCGAAAGAGTCGTTTTGACATAGAGGCACAAGGCAACTCTGACATGAAAACTAACAATTGAAAGTCCCAAATGTAAGCGGCAATCGGAATCTAAGGATGTGGGACTGTAATAAATATGGCTTTATGCTACAATTCGTTGGAACCTAGAGTGCACTTGAAACTTAACTTTGCTGTATAATTAGTCACGTGCACCATACCGCTTTGAGGCTTTTCTCCATGATATGCCAGCTGGGTTCCAGGACCTCGAACATCATGTAGTGCTCGTAGGTTTGTACAAAGTGTAGCATCCGCTGACGTAAAGCAAACGCAGCCGCATACCTGACGTCATCACAGGAATTTGTATTAGAGAGCGGTGTGGGTAAGTATAACGCTAAGCTTAGAGTTAAGTATATGCTTAAAATGTTAGAATAAAAATGTGAAGCTGGACAACCTATATTTTACCGACATTTTTCTTAGATATGATTCATTCGTACTAAAGACCAAATATTTGATACATTCAAGATTGGGGTCAAGAATTCAGTTCTTCACTGGGGCTACATAACTCCTTTGCGAAACAATGACACTCACTTCTACCACGTGAAAGTTTGATTGATGGTGCAAATGTAGGCACAGACAGAGTTAATGGCCTACATACAGCGTGTCTTACCATGGAGAAGAGTTCAAGGTAAATTGCTTCGCTCGCTTGTTGCTAACCCAGACACTGGATAATAAACAAAGATACATGCAGTAGGTCTGACAATCTAGTATAAACTGGTACAACATGATCACTGTATGACTATAACATAATCGCAACCCTCACCTCCTTCAATCATTGAAGCCATCGAAGAACAGCAAAGAACAGAAGTTTACAGAAAATATAAACATCAACTAACAGACTAACATAGATTATTTCTTACTTGCAGAGTTGTCTTTCCACGTGTCTGGCATAAAACAAGTGTCTAAACAGCATCTGGTACTTTGTTAGGGCCTTAAACACCAGATAAAAGTGCAGTTCAATTATTAAAGAATTTTGATGCTGAATCACTCCACCCAGATATATACATGGGTACCGGCGGGTTTAATCATGGAGTAACCCTATTGGTGGACTAGCTTCCCATATCGTATTAACTAGCTGGGTGGTCATACTAACGGATTCTTAAGATTTTGACAACTGGGCTTTCCTTCAGACCTAACAAAAGAGGCTGTGATAACCAGGTGGTCAAAAAGCGGGAGTCTACTGAATGACCAGATCAGATTTTGTGTGGCCTGTAGGTGGCTAGATCAGCTGGGTTCCACTGACAATCATCTCTAGAGGTATACATGTATTAGAAGAAAAAAAAAGATACCTTTTTACTTAAAATTAATGACACAGGCCATTTCACCACGTAATCAAAAGAGAATGCTTCAAGTCCTACAAAAACAACAAAACACAGTTGGATCTCACTACAATCGCGGGGGGGGGGGGTACTCCCAGAAAAATTGGGTAGGGGTGTGCGGCCCGCTTCCCAAAACCTTTACCCTATTTTTGACCAAAATCTGCGATTTTCCCTACCCCATTTATGACCTGACCAAAAACTTGATACCTTATTTATGACCTGACTCTTCTTGTTGCTGGCTTTATGTAGCCTGCGTAGCAGGCGTTAAATGAG
>Ga0126337_10000675_pt1 | contig 18383 bp, 25 predicted proteins | sample DipCmetagenome_FD_92527 | JGI IMG/M metagenome (GOLD analysis project Ga0126337, IMG submission 92527) | Coral microbial communities from La Bocana,Puerto Morelos, Mexico - Diploria C A metagenome | ecosystem: Host-associated > Invertebrates > Cnidaria > Coral | place: La Bocana,Puerto Morelos... | reverse complement strand
GGTGATATTGATTCGGCCTTCATTAACTATCACCTAATAGAAATCTCAAGCTCATAATCTAATGGTTAATTATCCCCCACAGTGGTTTTTTTCTCATCGTCAGCCCTTTTGGTATTACAGGACAAATTAGGTGTACTCACGTCTGCTTAGTGATAGAGTTAATAATTGAACTAGGTTTTGTCTTGTGTGTTAAGCGTAAGGGTCGTGGTAACTGGCTTCCTTGGACAAAGACTATCAAGGAAGGTGTAGCAGGGGGGAAAGGACAGCGGATCAGTGATATCATTGTGCCTACTATGGACACAGCTCGCTATTCACACCTAATGGAGATCATGTTTAACAATAACAAACCTCTGCTGTTTGTTGGTCCCACTGGAACTGGAAAGTCAGTATATATCAAGGACAAGCTCATGAATGGAATCAACAGAGACGCATACATTCCTGCCTTTGTAAATTTCTCTGCTCAGACAAGTGCTAACCAGACTCAGGTAACTGCAGTGTTAGTCTGAACGAGTACGTTTTAGTTCTTTCTTCAGAACTATTTTCCCCGGAAAAGATATGTGATATTTCTTTTGAACGATTGTAGGATATAATCATGTCTAAATTGGACAAGAGACGAAAAGGAGTGTTTGGTCCACCAGTCGGGAAACGGTATGGATATACTAACTGTTAATAATGTTTCAATGCAATTATCGACACAGATTCTCTGTATTCATCAACATTTCACCGTGGTTTTACAATTTCAACAGGTTTATAATTTTCGTGGATGACGTGAATATGCCTGCTCTAGAAAAGTATGGTGCCCAGCCTCCAATCGAGCTTCTTCGTCAGTACTTGGACCATGGGAACTGGTACGACCGTAAGGACACGTCTAAACTGACACTGATTGATCTTCAGTTCGTGTGTGCCATGGGTCCTCCTGGAGGTGGTAGAAACCCCGTCACACCTCGCTTCTTAAGACACTTCAATGTGATCTCAGTTGCCACGTTTGGTGATGACACTATGACAAGGATTTTCTCTTCTATCGTCAACTTCTATTTCAGGGTAGGTTTATTGTTCTTCAAAAACAATCCATTCTTTCTTTTAACTTATTGACGATTTAGCTCAGAATGTTATTTCTCTCTCTCCTGGGATGACATTTCCTTATGTTAGAGATGTCCCACTTTCAGATATTAGCCTTTCAGCTACCCTATAAATTCGATTCAAAATAAAGTTATGTTCTTATGTATTATGTTAAAGTCTTAGATGGAGTCAAACCATGGATTTGGCATTATGTTTTGGTTACAGGTATTAAACAGTGTCTGATCAACTTGAATTTATTTATTAACAGGGCAAGGAAGTAAAAGACTTTTCAAAAATAGCAGCAGTCAGTTCCTTTTTAACCTCCCACTTTGATACGTGGGCGTCATCACTAACGCGGCAAAAAATAATTAATTGCTAAAATAGATCATACATAGTAAGTGTTACGTTAGCAAGAAGAGTTATGAGCATGACTGAATTTCTTTGTGGTCGCTTGTGTTTTTACAGAACAATGAATTTCCCAATGATGTCTATGCCATGGGATCAATGATTGTCGGAGCCACAATGGAGGTAACAATTTATCCCAAAAGGAAGTCTGTTTTTGTTTTGACTCCGTGATATTGTATGCCGTTTGCTTATGATAATTAAGTCCTCAAAAGTCACTGAAATTATGATTCGTTAGCTTATGATTATTTCTTCTGTCCAGGTGTACAAGCAAGCGATGGTTAATCTTTTGCCCACTCCGGCCAAGTCCCATTACACCTTTAACTTGAGAGACTTCTCTCGGGTGATCCGTGGGGTTCTTCTTATAAAAAAAGATGCTCTCACTGATAAAAAAACGCTAAGCAGGTATAGAGATAAATGCTTTTTGTCTATGTTTCAAATTGTGCTTTGCCTCTTAACGTTTCTCAAATTGGCATAAATGTTGGCTGTCTGTATTTACGATCTAGCTAGAGACATCCTCCGATTGCCTGCGTCATTCAGAATCACAATCAAAAAGCTGAACTTACTTTCTCTCGCTCCGAACTCGGTATTCACCGCTCGACTTGTGTTAAAGTCATTAGCTGCGTCATTTAAAATCACAGTGGTCAAGCCTAACATCAACGGACGCTAGAGAAATACGGCTGCCTCCAATTGGCCTTACTCCACAACGACACTCGCGGTTGAAATTGAACATTCATGTAGGAGAAAAGGCCAATGTGCAAGACAGGAGCTGCTCCAAAACATAAACTGTTAGGAGAAAATGGTTGTTGCAAGAATGCTATAAAAGAGTGGATGTTAACTACCAAGGCCTCCTGTGATGTCAGACAATAATAGTAGCTAGTAGAGTAGTTCGGTTGCGAAAATAATCACGCTAAAGGGAAAAGAATTCTACGCCGTATAAACGTACAACGGTTCGTCTTAATCACTGAAATTCTGTGTTTTAGATTGTGGGTTCATGAGGTGTATCGTGTTTACTATGATCGCCTGGTGGATGACAAGGACAGGACCTGGTTGCACAGGTAGGTCTGAATCATTTGTTTATGTTACATATCGACTTTGTCTGAATGATTGTTTTTAATTTCTTTCTATGCAGCTTACTAAAGAAAGTCACCAAAGATTACCTGAAAGATGATTTTGACTCTCTTTTCAAGCACTTGTCCTCTGACCAGAAAACGGTAACTAAATAAGTCATGACCTACAGTTTGTTGTTTCTTTGTTAGTTTGTTTTGATAGAACTACTTGACATTGGCTCATCATGGTTGAGTAGGCTCTGAACGTCATACAGAATTTTTTAAAAGTTGCATCTTATTATGCTTATCATAATTTGATTTCCAAGCGCTTAAAGCTAAAATTGTTTTAGCAGGTTATATTTTTGCTGTGGTAACCAGTTGTGCAACAAAAGTGACAGTAACATGTTCGCCAATGACTGGGAAGTTTTCCGATCCTATGAATTTTGCATCAACTGATAGAGTGGTTAAAACGACCCATTAAAATTTTCGTCTTGGAAAATGGGTTTAGTAAATGCTATCGTCTTTGCAGGCATCTGAAGATGACATGAGAAGTCTGATGTTCTGTGATTTTCTTAATCCTGACGCGGTAAGCTTACTGAAAAACCAATTGCTTAATTATAACGTATGTTATATATAATTATCAGTAGGTTAAACGATGAGTCGCTATTTTCCGTCAAACAAAGTTTAAGGCTAGGTAACATTGAATAAATATACCAGTCGCATTCCGGGGCGCAAACTATTGCTTTAGTTTGTGTTTATGATCAGTGCAATGTTTAAACATCTCTTGTTTGTATTTCATTTGCGCCATTTTCCTGATTTGGGCGGATTAATCAATCATATTAACCATTTTATACACATGAGAATAATGGTTGCTTCCTATGAGGCTTACTACAGTGTCACCGTAAACTAAACGACACGTGCTATTTTAACCTTTTCAGATCGGTGAGGATCGCATGTACCAAGAAGTGGAATCTATTGATGAACTTTACAAAATTGTAGAGCAGTGTCTGGAGGAATATAACCAAACACATAAGACACACATGAACCTCGTTATTTTCAGGTCAGATACAGCACCTTCCTTATTGTACTATCAATACTTGTCTGGGATCCCAATGTAGACCATATCGGTGTTCAAGTTTACATTGCTCGAGCCATTTAGTATTTGGCCAGTTCAATTTTATTGCTCTATTATTTCGTATTGATTTCACTTCCTTCGCTGTTGTTAATGTTCTGTGATTATGACAGGTATGTGTTGGAGCACCTGGTCCGTATCAGTCGTATTTTGAAGCAACCAGGAGGGAATGCTTTGTTAGTTGGAGTAGGAGGCAGTGGCAGGCAGTCTCTCTCCCGCCTGGCGGCAGCTATTGCTGATTTCCATGTCTTCCAACCGGAGATCTCTAAGAGCTATGGTTTACCTGAATGGCGTGAAGACATCAAGGTCAGGGATACACTGACTCTGTGGTGAAAGCATGCGCGTTATGTCACCAACTTATCGGTTATTTTGTTTGTCTTTAGACGTTGCTGAAGAGTGCAGGATGTCAGATGAAACCCACAGTGTTCTTGTTAACAGACACACAGATTAAAGAGGAGTCATTCTTGGAAGATGTTGACAGCTTGCTTAACACTGGTGAAGTACCTAATTTGTTTGCAGTCGACGAAAAAGCCGAACTCAATGAGGTATCTCTAGCTTATGAGATCGTTTCTTTCAGTCAAAGAACGTCATTTTCCTTGCAGTAGCAGCATCCCATAACTAGACATGTTCCTCTCTCTTTAGAGTGTCCGTCCAGCAGCTCAAGCCCAAGCTGACGACAAGAATGCCGAATTCTCACCTCTGGCACTGTTTAACTTCTTTGTGAATTGTTGCAAAGAAAACCTTCATATTATGCTGTGCATGAGTCCTATTGGTGATGCATTCAGAAACAGACTCAGGCAATTCCCAGCACTAATCAACTGCTGCACCATTGACTGGTTTCAGGTAATATCACTCTTGTACACTACTTATACAACGCTATGTTAAATAAACAGTAGCACTCTCAGGGTAAATGAATGTCGTTGCCGTTGTCCTTTTCTCAGTGGTTTCTTTACCTTTCATAGCAAGAAGCTACGTTTAGCTCCAAACCTCTGTAAATTTGTAAGCAATTGCTGCTATCATTGTAGTGTTCTGAAAATAACGAGACAAGGTCGAAATAGTTATGAGGTACAAGTCGTGTTGTTTTTTGTTTTGTTTAGCCGTGGCCTGAAGATGCACTTGAGATGGTGGCTAACAAATTTCTTCAAGATGTGGAAATGACTGACCATGAGCGCAAAGAAGTTGTCCCTATCTGCCAGTACTTCCACACCAGTGCTCGACACTTGTCTGAAAGGTAACAGCACACATGTTAAAAGTTTCCGATGTTTCTGTGACAGTACTAGTTACAACAATGCTCCAAACACATTGAGCTATTTAACTATGCATTAGTTGTTGCAAACTGTCATAAGAGGTGCTATGAAGTAGTTATCAATATAACTATACTGTGTGATTTGTGAATTTTAATTGAGGTAACTTCGTTTTGGTTGTGTTTCTTTACTGTGTAAGGTATCTTGACAAACTCGGCCGACACAACTATGTGACTCCCACATCATATCTGGAGCTGATTTCTTCATTAAAAACCCTTCTGGGAAAGAAGCAAGACGAGGTGTGTCATTCGTTTTAGTTGAACACTTTAAGTTACTGAATAGGTACTTACTCACTACTCAAGCATTTCATCTCAAATCTTGTTTCCTAGTTTCATTAAATCACACGTTTGGTAAAACTATTTCCTCACATGTCAATTCTTAGTATTCTGTTTATTGGGATGTTTTTAAAAGTTAGAAGCTTTGGTAATCTTTTATTTTCTTACAAATGTTATCTGTGATCTGTTGCAGGTGATGCGTAACAAGCATCGTTATGAAGTAGGTCTGGAGAAGCTGGCATTTGCTGCATCTCAGGTGCGTTGTTAACACATGACGCCATTGTAAATCTTCTATCAACATCTAATTCGATCTTTTGTGTTGTGGTGTAGGTGGCCGACATGCAGAAAGAACTGGAGGATTTACAGCCCCAGCTTGTGGAAACAGCCAAAGAAAATACTAAAATGATGAAAGTATGCGTGCTCTTTGTGTGGCAATTATCTTCACTATCAAATAATAAAGGAAGTTCAACTGTACAAACTATTGTTGATTCTTTTTTGAACAGGTCATTGAAAAGGAATCAGCTGAAGTCGAGGCTCGTAGTGAACTGGTGAGAAAGGACGAAGCAGTAGCCAACCAGAAGGCTTCAGAGTCGCAGGCCCTAAAAGAAGAGTGCGAGGGTGACTTGGCTGAAGCAATCCCTGCCTTGGAAGCAGCTTTAGCTGCTCTCAACACGCTCAAGGTATGTAGTGCTTTACTTCTCATGTCTGAGAGAGGTAAATTGCTAGTTTCCCTTACTCTTTAAGATGGTTGAAGTTCAACAGTCTCGGTAACAGATAGGGTAACGCTTTCGTTGTAACAATTTCTACTGACGCGTAAATTCCGCGTATGTATGGACTTGAATTACTGCACTCATGTGCGTAGAATACAGTAATCATGTGTTAGTGATTTCCGTCTGCGTAATAGGTTGCACGTAATTCAACTTTTTTCTTGAAATACAAGCAGTCCTTTTTTACTAAGCATTGATAGTATCAGTTAAAGGTGCTATTATTTAATTACTCGCTTCAGGGCTCTGTGAACATGTTTATTGAGCCCGAGGCGGATGCATTTGCTTCAGTATAATTTTCAGAGGTGAATATCAAAAGCTACAAAGAGACAAAAGACAAAAAGACAAAAAGTCCAATTCTTGAATTCCCCTCCGGAAATTACGCTAAATCGATTTATCCTTTTTTTCTCTGGCAGCCGGCAGACATTACTATCGTAAAGTCCATGGCTAATCCACCTGCTGGAGTCAAGCTCGTCATGTCAGCTGTGTGTGTTATGCGGGACATCAAGCCCGAGAAAATCAATGATCCCGCGGGAACAGGAAAGAAGATTCTGGACTATTGGGGTCCATCAAAGAAGCTATTGGGAGACATGAACTTTCTAAATAACCTTAAAGAATATGACAAAGACAATATTCCAGTGAGTCCAGGCTTGTTTGTTGTGGGTTTTCTGTGCTGTTGCAGGAAGCTCACTCTCTGCACCTTATATGGTCCAACCTGTTCCTGGCGTTACCAAGTTGGAGCGCAGCGCCAAAAACGGCGAAGCCCCAAGCCCCAAGCCCCATTCTCCATTTGTCGCTCCGCCGTGAACACCTGGGACAGCCTAAGAACCTAGATATAATCACAGTTATGAGCATAAATTGTATTAATGTCTTTTTTCCAATTGTGAAGCCATCAGAGTTTTGCCATTCCTGCAGCATTTGTTACTCTTGCAGTGCTCTTAAAACCACTTCTAGGACTTGTGGTTTGTCCATCATAAATCTAGGACTAACTGAGATGTCAAACATGATCAGGAACAGAACGTTTGTGATGAAAAAAAAAACTGAACGCTGGCATGGAGGAATAACTGTTTGTCTTAGAATTTCGTTCCATTCTTCTTGCAGGTGCACATCATGAGCAAGATCAGAAAGGAGTACATTCCAAACCCAGACTTTGATCCACAGAAAGTTCGCACAGCATCCTCTGCGGCGGAAGGTTTGTGTAAGTGGGTGCAAGCCATGGAAATATATGACAGAGTCGCTAAGGTAACGTCACTTTTGTCGCTGGCCACTACGCGAGATTATTTTGGTAAAGTAGCCGATACTCTCTCTTCTAATTTCGTAGTTTATTGCTAGGTTAGCGTGATGATGACTGTGTAATATGTGATACTTGTTGTTCAAGGTTGTAGCACCTAAGAAAGCTCGTCTAGCTGAGGCTGAGGAATCTCTGGCAGAAACCATGAAAATTTTAAACGCCAAACGTGAGGAGTTAGCTGAGGTGGAGGGTAAACTGGCCAACTTAAAACTTACGTTCGCAGAGATGACAGAAAAGAAGCAGCAACTGGAATTCCAGGTATAGTTGCTTCTGAGTATTATTTTGTCATCAGTTGAAAGCAATGTGTAGTTTTCGATAGTTTTGCCGTAATGGCACAGAAAATATGTTGGATTTGGACCAATTCGTGTTTGTATCGGTTTTCTTGTACAGTATGTAATATAGTTTTCAACCCATGTAGACGGAGTGAGGGGAGCAAGGCTTCAAAGATCACTCATAGCATTTTTTTTGTTTTATAGCATCCAGTATGTAGGTAGACTCAGAAAAAATGCCAGGATGAAGGTGTTTCGTCAAGAAAAAAAGAGTACATCACCATATTTATCCATAATGTTCCTTTTTCTTTGTTGTGATATTTGTTGGCAGGTGGATTTGTGCGGTAAGAAGCTAGAACGAGCCGAGAAGCTAATAGGAGGCCTGGGTGGAGAGAAAGATCGGTGGTCAGCAGCTGCAGCTTCACTACAGGATGTGTATGATAATTTGACAGGTGATGTACTTATCTCGTCAGGAGTTATAGCTTACTTAGGAGCGTTCACTGCTGGCTTCAGAAGGGAATGTACTCAAGAGTGGACCAAGATCTGCAAGGTATTAATACACAACTTTCTCTGCATTTTCTAAGCTCACTTTGTTTCTCACTTGCATAAGCCTGGGTGCATTACAAGAGTTCTAGTACTAATATGTAGATTTAGCCAAGCCTAAAAGCGGAGCTCCTGATTAAGAGCTCCTGACTTGAGCCCGCGATCTAATCGAAAACCGCTACTGGTCAACGGTCATTATTATGACTTGGTTGGCGCGACGTCGTTTATCGTCGTCGTGGTTGTCTATCGTTCGGTGCATGCGCACGCGCCCGCAATCTTTGGCGCTCCCAGGTTTACCGTGAAAAAAGTGTTGCATAATATTCTACTTCCATGCATGCATATGGTTCTGTTCCTATCGTTATTGGGCACCGCTTGGAGATCCTTTGGTCCGTCGGAGCTCCGCTATCAACAATAGACACTGTTTCACAGACTGAATCACTGCTGGACTGGTTTTCAGTTTAGTGTCATAGAACCGAAACTTAGCCAATCGTAAAAGCCTCAAACGTAAACAGTAGAGTGGTTTTTGGTCGGGTGTCGTAAGATAATTCTAAATTGTTTTGGTTTGGCTTTGCTACTCTAAATAGTTTTACAAAACTGACGCCATTTGCAACCTTGTTAAGCTCTTTTTCTGTGCTTGGAGGCGGTTATGTGCTTTTGCTTGAACTTCCTATTTATTTGTTGTGTTAATTACGTTTGTTGTAATTGGCTTTTGCAGATTGCTTTGGTTTTGGTTTCGAACGCTTACAGCATGTTTGTTTTGTTTGTTTCTTGCAAGTTCTGAACTTTTAATCGTATGGTATTCATTTGTTTTTCGCAGTCGAAGAACATTCCTTGCTCGGATGACTTTTCGTTGAGTAAGACACTGGGTCAGGCTATTAAGATCAGGGCATGGAACATAGCAGGCCTTCCTACTGACTCATTCTCTATTGATAATGGGGTCATTGTGGATAACACCAGGAGATGGTATGTTACATCCTCCCGATGATTTTAACGGTTTATTTAGTTTCCCCTTTCAGTCTCAATTATATGTACACTTGCTCAACCTCTTCGTGCGTGTTCACAGATGAGGCTATCACCAAGGACTGATAGTGTTGTTTGTCTTATTTAGCTTTATCACCCGTCCCCGGCTCAATTCGCTGTTGATTTCTCGTTTATCTGGCGTCTTCCATGTATCGTTACCTTGCTTGTCATGCTCCTTGAATCCTTGTATAAACACTTTGTTCCATGTGTCCATGTATGTATCTCTCCGTATATCTCAAGAGTATGCTTGTTGACCACCCTATTGAGACCTTACATTACAGACACTTGGCACAGCTTGCCAGCATAGTTATGCTGTGGTTAGTGGCATGATTGTTTGTGTTTTTTGCATTAGGCCGCTGATGATTGATCCACAGGGACAAGCAAACAAATGGATTAAAAATTCTGAGAAAGACAATCAACTATCGGTAAGCTGGTCATGGGACTGAACTGGAGACCACTCAAACCTTCTCCACATGTCTTCATACACTTTTATATAGGGTGGCGTCTATACCTTGATTTAGTCAATACTTTGCTGTTGTATTGTTGATGTAGAGAAAGTATAATTTTGATGTCGTTGGCTAACAGCTTGTAACACTTAGTTGATAACTGCCAGTAGTATTTCTGAGTTCCCTTTTTGATCATATATTCAAGGTGATTAAATTGACGGACGCTGATTACATTCGGACTCTGGAGAACAGTATTCAGTTTGGAAATCCTGTTTTACTTGAGAATGTAGGCGAGGAACTGGATCCATCACTGGAGCCCCTATTACTGAAACAGACCTTCAAACAAGGTTTGTACTGGCTGTTTGTTTCTATTCAATGCAATCTGTATGATTCCAGATTCCAAGTTGGCACTGCTCATAGAAACAATTATTAGTATACTAGTAAGTGAAATAAACCTCTTACTCACCGAGCGCGAGGGCCGTACTAAGTAATATTTGCCCTAGGTCGTGGCTCCGTACAAAAATCGACCAGGGCCAATATTTCCCAATACGGCGAGAGAAAGCTGGGTTAGTAAGTTGTTTATTATATTGTACAAAACAAAAAAGCACACGGCTTATGACCTTTTCCATGGAAACAGTACGTATAACAAAATCCCGACCAAGAGAGAGCCAATCAGAACGCTGATAGTTACCTCAAGACTGCCTTGCTGTGTAAAGATTCTCATTACAAGACACCCAGATGTTGCTAGTGCATTTCCTCTCCCAAATTTTTCTTTTGTTTCTGTAACTCGATAGAAACCTTTTCGGGACTTTAATGACATAAACTCACAGTTGATTTGTTTTTGTATAGGCGGTGTGAAGTGCCTCCGTTTAGGTGAAAGTGTAATTGAATACTCTGATGACTTTCGGTTCTACATTACTACCAAGCTGCGGAACCCTCATTACCTGCCTGAACTGTCCACTAAGGTCACACTTCTCAACTTTATGATCACCCCAGAAGGACTGGAAGATCAACTGCTGGGGATTGTTGTAGCTAAAGAAAGGTACGAGTCACCAGGTCTTATACTTCCTTTCCAGCACTGTCCGTTGCCCAAGTTTATTTCGTGTTGATTTGTTTCAGACCTGACCTTGAAGAAGAAAGACAGGCGCTGATAGTACAGAGTGCTGCTAACAAGAAACAACTGAAAGAGATCGAGGACAAGATTCTAGAAACACTGTCCTCTTCAGAAGGGAACATCTTAGAGGACGAGACAGCTATCCAAATTTTAGACTCATCAAAGGTGAAGACACGCCATTCGTAATTCCTCGTAAACCTGAATCACAGAATTACAATATTTACGAAAAGGGAAAGATCATACTCAAAGAAGACGGATGAGGTTTTTTTTTTCTAAAATGTCTTTTGCAAGGAGGAGTTGTTATTTGATTGAGACTATAACGGCCTCGTTTGTCTCTGACGTGCATTTGAGATTTTGTTTTCACAGCTGGATATGAGACACTTTTAGGATTGGTTATGAATAGTGGGAGGCGGGATGGCCTCATTGTTAGTGCGCTCGATTCCGGATCAAGCGGTCCAGGTTCGAGACCTGGCCGGGGACATTGCGTTGTGTTCATGGGCAGGACACTTAACTCTCACAGTGCCTCTCTCCACCCAGGTGTATAAATGGGTACCGGCGAATTTAATGCTGGGGGTAGCCCAGCGATGGACTAGCATCCCATCCAGGGGGGAGTAGAAATATTCCTAGTCGCTTCATGCTACCGAAACCGGGATAAGCTCCAGTCTGATGGGCCACTTGGCTCGTATGCAGAATTTACCTTACCTTTTTTACCTACCTATAAATATAAAGAGCTCGTTAAGATTGTTCAAAGAACTGAACTGATACTAATAACTTGCAGGTGCTCTCCGATGAGATCTCAAAGAAACAGAAGGTAAGAGAAACATTTTAACATTATTTGCTGGATGACACTCCCAGGTCTTTACCCGTGCTTCCATTTTTCTTTTTTTTTTGCGTTTTTGTCTTTTTGCTTATGTGGGACTGTATGTATTGTTTTTATCGATGTTTAGGTTGCAGAAGAGACAGAAGCTAAAATCAATGAGTCCAGGCGAGGATATAATCCTATAGCAGCACATGCATCAGTGCTGTTCTTCTCCATAACTGATCTACCAAACATTGATCCCATGTACCAGTCCTCACTCACCTGGTTTGTCAACCTGTTCCTTAACTCTATACACGACAGGTTAGTATCTTGTACATAATATTTTTTAGCAATTTTTGCAGCATACTCAATTAGCGAGGCTGCTAACTTTTCATGGCGCTTTCCCAGTAGTTACTTATTGTTCTATACTACTGCTCTTTGCCAGTTGATCTGTGGTAGTGGTACGACTAGTACTCAATCATTGGTGAATAAGTGGTGGTTATCTTTCTGACCTAACAGCGTAACATTGCAACAGTTTCACTTGTGGAACGTGCCCTTTAAATGAGCATATAATGTAGTTCCTTTCCGACCAGTCTTCATTCCGTGATCTAAGTTTGTTGTCCTTTTTGTTCCAGCAACAAGTCCAAGATCCTAGAACGTCGACTGCGTTACCTGAGTGACCACTTCACTTACAACCTGTACTGTAACGTCTGCCGGTCTTTGTTTGAAAAAGACAAGCTGCTCTTCTCCTTTGTGTTATGCTGCAACATCCTAAAGTAAGTTCAATTTATATGTTTTTATTAATTGAAATGTATGAGTTGAAGCGGAAAAAAGAAGAGTGAATGGGTGTTTGATGAATACAACCTGTTAGTTGGCAAACACTTGACACGCTTAACACCTTATGATCTTTTTTTCGGGGGGCGAGGGGATTTGAAATGAGGTTTTATTTTTCAGTATTCAGACTCTCTAAGCCGTTTATCCTTTTTTTTTTAGCTCAAAGAATGAGATGGACAATGAAGAATTCATGTTTTTCCTGACTGGTGGAGTGGGCCTGGAGAACAAGGTAACATATATTTAATATTTTTTCTTCAAGTAGTGCCAGCACCCTCTCATATTTGTCACTTTATTATTGTACTCTTCAGCTGGAAAACCCAGATCCCTCATGGCTATCAGACAAGGCCTGGGACGAGCTGTGTCGAATGTGTGATCTTCATGGCTTTAAGGATTTCAGGTTCGAGAACTTTGCTAGATTTCCGTTCCATTTGGTTTCCACCAGTAAAACCTGTTTTCCGTACAAATGGTAGCTCCCCCCAAGTAAACCTTTGCATAAGGAGTTATATCAATAAACTATGAACACGCGCAATCATGTGACCTAAATGAGAACCATGGTTCTAAACCACTCCCTGAAAAAAACGTGTTATACCCTCGCGCTTTTCGCAATTGCGGCGTCGTAAAACGCATGCGTCAAAAAGCTTCAAGAATAATATATTTCTACGTGTAGGTTGGACTGGCTTTCCGAAACGTATCCAGCGCATTAATCCACAAGTGTAAAATTGCTCAGGACATCGAGCATGCGATGTACCCTCTAGTACATAAAACACTCGCAAGTTTGAGAATGGCTTCGAATGAATTAAGAATTTTACTGTTTCAAGAATCTTGCGAATTTCTCTTTATTACTCGTACACTAATACCTGTAGAAATGTTCATTCGGAGTCCTGTTCTTACTTCATGTTCATTATCGCAAGCACAGCACACTGATTTGCCTAACATGTTTACCATTGGAGTGTGTAATTTTGCAGAAAACGTTTTGTGGGTAACACGCACGAGTGGCGTAAAATCTATGATAGTAAAGAGCCTCACCGAGCTGCGTTTCCTGCTCCATGGTCTGAACAACTCTCTGACTTCCAAAAGATGATCGTTATCAGATGCCTGAGACCTGACAAGGTAAAAAATAAACGTTATTATCTTGTACTTATTACATGGCTGTGTCTCACAAGGACAGCTTGGAACTACTGAATTGAAAAATTTGATTGGCTGAAATCGATATTGAAATCGGTCTAGAGTTTCTCATCCAGACCGACATCTTGACCGGTTTTGCGGTGAAAAAGTTGCAAACTTAATAACAAAAATATTGACTATTTTCTCCTAAAAATATTAGTTACGCGGAATTACATTGAGAGTCTAGCATCTTCATCTTCAACAGATCACTCAGTCTTGTGCATAAATAAAATGTGTTTATTGGACGTCCACAGGTTGTGCCACTTGTCACTAATTTTGTGGAAGACAAGCTTGGTAGTAAGTTTGTGCAGCCTCCACCATTTGACTTGGCTAAGAGTTATGTGGATTCTAATTCCTGTGCTCCGCTCATCTTTGTATTGTCTCCTGGAGCCGATCCCATGGCAGGTTAGTCAACACGAATTTTTTATTGCATACTTATCTGTGACACCATTGACCATCACTCGTGAATTCTTCTGTTTTGAGATACTTGATGCTTTCTTTGTCGAAAGTCCTGCCTTCGGTTGATCGGGTTATAGTTCTGTCTCGGCCTTCTCTATTGCCCCCGAAAGCCTGTCAAATGTACGCGCAAACGATGTGGTTTGGTCAGTTTGATGGTTCTCGTTTAATCAAAAACGTTAATGGATGTAATTGTTTGTGTTGTTTAGGTCTGATGAAGTTCGCAGCCGACAAAGGCTTCAGTGGCGACAAGTTCAACGCCATATCACTCGGACAAGGACAGGTATTTTTAAATTCTCAACCTTTTTCAATACTCTTAATTACATGCAAACAAAACTGGACTTGTTTATACTCGTAAATGCTTCATTATATAATCTGTTTGGTTTTTGATACGCTTTCTTTGTTGTCGTTGTTGGGCGCTTTGATGCTGAAATCGTCATGAATTTCTTCTGTTCTTGTTTTTCCCAGGGCCCTGTGGCAGCTCTTCTTATTGAAAATGCAGTGAAGGAGGGAACCTGGGTTGTACTACAGAACTGTCATCTGGCAGTGTCGTGGATGACGTCACTAGAGAAGATCTGCGAAGACTTGTCTCCTGATAACACCCACCAGGACTTTAGGTTGTGGCTCACAAGTTACCCCTCTGACAAGGTAAGCAACAAACCGGATCGACTTTTACATTAATGAAGGAATTTGACCAAGTTTACTAATAATATCGATATATTCTTGTTGCTGGCCCCTACTGTGAATATTTTCTTACTTTCTTGTTTGTTGTTGTTTGTTTAAGTTTCCAGTAACTGTGCTGCAGAATGGCGTGAAGATGACAAATGAACCTCCAACTGGCCTGCGTCAAAATCTTCTTCAGTCATATTTGAGTGATCCGATATCAGATCCAGAGTTCTTTGTTGGATGTGGGTCCAAAGCTGCGGTAAGCAACTTTGGATATATACCTCTTGCTAACTGAGTTCGAGGGCCGTTCTGTAAGTTACGGACCGTGTGTTTTTCCCGTCGATTTATGGCCCAATCGCAGTCCATGAATCGAAGGAGAAAAACGAGAATCCGTAACTTACAGTACGGACCGAGAAAACTCGGTTAGCAAGCCGTAAGATATAAGGCTGACGAGTTCGAGAACAATTTGTATTCACGTGGTACGGCTTCCAATTTTCTTACGCATCTCGAAAGCAAATTGAGTCAATTTGAAATCGTTCTTAAGTGACAATTTCAGAAGTAAAAGAAAGTTTTAAACTTTTACTTGCTAAAAAAGTTAAGAACACTTGTCGATAAATCACGAAACGTTTTGGCAACAAAAACAGCTTTATTTTAGCGGGCTGTACTACCGTAGAGTAGTATAGTCACTGTGCGCGTACTGGCTGAGAGGTATAATAAAAGATATGACGGCAATGCTGGTAGTGTGCATTCCGTATGCCATATTACCATTCTAAGATGCAGAACTGACCACATTTATGAAATGAAAAATTGATCATATAAGAAATGACTGAGAGGAACGAGTATTTAATTTATATTTCTGTTAACTGTTTATAATAGGTCTCAAAAGGACAGAAGATGAGGCATAGTTATTTCGTATTTTAAGGGTTCATTATATTGCTCTTACATGATATTCTGTTTTCAGATTTGGGAGAAGCTGTTGTTTGGCCTGTGTTTTTTCCACGCCCTGGTACAAGAACGACGTAAGTTTGGCCCACTGGGTTGGAACATACCGTACGGCTTCAACGAATCTGACTTAAGAATCAGCGTCAGGCAGCTGCAGGTTAGTAAGAACAGTCTTATTCAAACTGAAAACATTGCAGTTTCACTGATTGTTTTGTGTACATTGTAGATGTTCATCAATGAATATGAAGAGATTCCGTTTGATGCTGTGACATACCTGACAGGAGAATGTAACTATGGAGGCAGAGTTACTGATGATAATGACAGGTTTGTCTTACGTCCCTTCCTGCTTAAGGAAGCTTAGTTCTTCTCATCCTCACGAGATATATCGCAATAAGCTTTTTCCGTGTTGGTTTTACCTCCGCTGCAAAACGAATCTTGCTGCACAATCATTGTTGTGGAAATGAATTTTCTTGCACGTTTTTCAGCTTGCAATTCAAACTCATGCCCACGTGAAAGGTTCGGCACCAGGACTCGTTTTCAAAAAGAGGTAAAAAGCAACTCGGAAATGCTTTTGGCTTCGTTGCTTTCAATATGTTTGTCTTGCAAGTGAAGGACAGCTTGACAGTTTTCAATCTGATTGAAGTCAATAAAAACGTAGTTGCCTAACAACAAGCAATTTTGAAGCTCTTACTTGCTCTGTATTGTGGATGAGATTCGAGGTTTCAAATTTAATATGGGATTCAACTAAGATCACAAATCCATATCTGGGCGAAATCAGTTTGTGCTCTTTGTACCACATAAAATAAAAATCGTGTTGAGTATTTAGTAACATCACCCAAGTTTACACTTAAGTGCAAATGTCGCACGAACCTTCACTGTTTAAACAGGGTGCTTTATAAGAGTACCGTACAGACGCCACCCTTAGCAGACCGTGAGAACAAATCTACCACAAATTAACAACGAGACCCAAAGATGGTTTGTGTTTTTATTTACGGAATTCAGACGCTCTCTATATAGAATTTTTAAAACCGGAAAAAACACTGTGTTTATCTTTGATGATGCAGTCACGAACCACAAGTGACGCCATGTTGTGCGCGCAACCAAAAAATAAAACTTCTGTAAAGCCAGTATCTGTTCAGATGAGGAATTTTGTTGTAAAACAGATAAAAAGTATTCCCTGTGTTATATTCTGTTATAAAACACGCAAGAACAAAAATACTAGAAACGAAAGTAATAGAATGAAACACGCAGAAATGTGACTCCCTACTTCTTTTTCGCTTCTCTCTCGTCACTTCTTGCTTCAAACGGAACAAAGCAGAATCAAACATGTTTCAGTTGTTAAGTAAATAAGGTTTAAACGCTGTTGATTGTTGTACTTATTGTTCACTTCAGACGCTGTTTAATGAGTATCTTGGCTGACTTCTACACTCCAGACATCGTACAGGACCCTAAGTACAAGTTCTCACAGAGTGGTACTTACTTCGCTCCTCCAAAGGGTGAATACGATCAGTACGTGGATTTCATCAAGGTAAATTAGCAGACGTCAGTGATATGTCATTGCTCCAGACTCGTGTTTTTAAACTGGCTTTTTGCTTTACAGGAGCTTCCCTTGTCTCAGACGCCTGAGGTGTTTGGCATGCATGATAATGTGGATATTTCCAAAGAGCTGCAGGAGACTAAACAGGTTTGTGCAGAGCAGTAAGTGTAAGCATTCCTCGTTACGTTCGATTTATTGTCACAAGAGTAAAGCAGAGCAATCGACTCGATTCCAATATAGCACAACGGGTACCAGTTAATTAAATTCACATCAGTTCTTGAGTCAAATGAATTGTAAGGGTGCAATGGTCCCAATCCGTGATCGCGTTAGATATACAAATTTCCACTCAGATCTTCTTTTATACGAGCTTCACTGCTGATATCGATTTGTTGGCTTCGCGCATTTTTTCTCTTCTCTTTTACAATTGCTTTAGGAATCCTTCTGCCATAAAATTTATAACTGAATTTCGAAGCCGAGTTTGGCTGGTCTGATGTCTACATACCGGCTTGAGCTGTAATGATGCTGTAATGATGCTTGTTTTTATTTTGGTAGTTATTTGACTCAGTACTGCTGACACAGTCTCAAAGTGGCGGAGGAGGGGCTGGAAAGAAGTCAGATGACACTCTGTTGGAAATTGCTAAGGACATCTTGTCTAAAGTAAGTACTTGGAAACTTTTCTACAAACAGTGTAGTAAAGACTGTAACTTCTCGACAAGATTTGCCAAGAATAAGGAAGAAAGCGACAAAGTAATAACAACTGAGCACGTTTGCTTCTAACAGGCTATGCTGAATACTTCATTAGTTCGTCCTTCGGTAGGACTTGAAAAAGTCTGGCATGTTTTTATTAGTCAAAATGATATGCTCACCCTGGAAAGTATACATCCCTTGGTAAGCAGCTGTCTTTTTTCAATTCTAGCTTCCAAAGAACTATGACTTGGAACTGGCTCTGCAGAAATACCCTGTGAAATATGAAGAGAGTATGAACACCGTGCTGGTTCAAGAGATGGAGAGATTTAACAAGTGCGTTCTCTTGTTTGAGTTGGTCATGAGCGTTGTCTAGTGATGTGAACGTTGTGTTTTGCTCGTTTTTTTTTTCTTCAGGTTGATGTCAATAATCAGAACAAGTTTACAGAATCTTCAAAAAGCTATCAAAGGTTTGGTGGTCATGTCCTCTGACCTGGAGGCGTTGGCCGGCAGCTTGCTGGTGGGAAAAGTAAGTCAACCCTTCTCTTCTGTTCAGAGGGCCGATCACAAAGGACGCAGCAGTCCATTGAACCAATTAGAAATCCTAGCAGATCCTAGTAGATACATATAGGT
>Ga0126337_10000669_pt1 | contig 18403 bp, 6 predicted proteins | sample DipCmetagenome_FD_92527 | JGI IMG/M metagenome (GOLD analysis project Ga0126337, IMG submission 92527) | Coral microbial communities from La Bocana,Puerto Morelos, Mexico - Diploria C A metagenome | ecosystem: Host-associated > Invertebrates > Cnidaria > Coral | place: La Bocana,Puerto Morelos... | reverse complement strand
TTTGGGGGGAAAAAACGGGGGCCGGGTGGTTTCCCCTAAAAGGTAAAAAAAAAAAGGAAAATTCATACAGCCCCCCCCCCCCCCCCCCACCAAAAAAAAAACTTGTGGTCAATGGTAGAAAGCTATTATTTGAAGAGACTTTTTGTGATGGAGAGATTTATGGTTCACACAGTATCAAAGGGGTCTTACACATGCCTGACTTTTTAAATATTGTTCATTTTGTAAATCATTTTCCATCCTAGGAATTGATTTTTAAGTCAGAATAACAAAAAAAAAAAACAACAACTAAAGCTGACAAGTCATTATCTTGAAAACAATGTATCACCTTTACTGCTACACTGCATCAAAAGTTGATCTATCAGTAGATATTTTGATAATAAAGCCATTGTTGTTGGGTTTCATTCGTCTTTTGTATCTGATGAAAGGTAATTTTACATTATTGTCTTTTTTTTACTTAAACAAGCTCGCAGGCTATGCTACTCTCTGAACGTGGCATGTTCGATATGTCAACATTCTAACATCGCTCCAAGCATTTTGGGACAAACTTCTGTTTGGTGGTGCTTTCTTTGTATCCAAGTCTCCTGGGAATTGTGGGACAAAAGAAACTTAACAAATTTGTAATTTTGTTCTGAAAGCCTTCAAGGCCACGTTCGAATATTGATATATTCAACGTGGCCTATTCCCGAAAAACTTTGTTAAATTGCGTTAGGGTCCCTTTTTACAAACCTTGTCCCCAGGGTCTAACTTTTACTGCCCTACCAGAGAGAGGAGGATGAGAGACCCTGTGAACGAGGTTCCATTTTTACGCGCTTTGAAAAAAGAACAGATTTTCCAGCTGCAGGTGACGCATTTGCCATACTTTAATGATTTCAAGTCTAATAAAATAACACACGAATTTATTTTAATCAAATTGTCAATAGTCAGTTTACAATGTGGGTCGTCGTCATCTTGGTTTTCTATATTTGCATTGAATCCAGATACGATACATTTTAAGCTGACGCCCGCGATTCACTTGCAGTCTGCGATCGACGTAGTTCTGTTCTTCAACAAGCCCAGCCTCTTGGAGCATCTGGGAAAGGTCCTCTGAAAAACCAATGGCAGTTTATTAATTAATTAATTAAACTCTGGACGTAACGCGCTTTAAGGAGGTCACTCACGGTACTTAAGACAGGAAAACACTAAAGAGATAATAGTTAACCACAACGAAATAAGGATATGGCTTATTAAAACGGATTACATACGACGAACTTGAAACGCTTATGCTTAACAAGATGCACAAATCGTGATCTAGCTCCTTCAAACAGGTCGTGGGAATAACCCGAGTCTTTGATCGTACTGGTCAGAGGGAGAAAGGTTGAAAGGGCTTTTAGAACGAGGTGGGGGGTGCTCTGGGAATTTCAGTTGTCTCTGATACATGATGGAAGCCGTGCACTCAGCAGTTTTCCTTCTTTTACAGAAGCGCAATAATTAGCCCATGGAAATAATTCTATGAATGGGCAAACATTGATGTCTTATCGGATCGCCCACATTATGTACATGAACGGAATTCTTGAAAAAAAAAGTTTGCTTTTTCGCTCTTAAAACGTGCTTTGTCACAACCGCAGAATATTCTGATTACTGAGTAATTATCGGTTTTAACTTTCTCAGTCGACAAAAACGGAAATGACTGCAAGTACTTAAATCAAACAAAACACCACAACGAGAAAAGAAAACAGAACAAGAGTTGGCTAATATTGATTGAACTCTCTCGATCACACTCGAAATAACAAATTTTTCTGTTTTATATTTACAAGGTTGCAAAGATGGCGAGAAAGATGGTTGTAAGGGACTCCGGTGTTAATAATTTTGTTATCTTTGGTCTTAATTAATATTAATATTAATTTCGTAATCAATAATCTATGCGCGGAGAAGACGTCGTGCCAGATTCCATTTGACTTTGAGCATTTAAAAAGCTGGTACAACGTAGTAATTGGTAAATTTTTCGGCTCTGGGTTCAATATTCAAGGCTTTCAAACACTGTGAACATTCTGGAAGGCAAAAGCACCAACGAGCTTATACATTCTTTGAAATTTTTTCAGTGTCGCACAACAAGTATTCGAGACATGGGGCTCAAATTTCTTGGGACAGTTAATCGTGCTGTGCCTTTCAATATGCAGAACTAATGCTTTTGTTGCTCTGTCATCAACTGCGTCGCTTATGCTAATCAGGCAAATACTGTAACCATAGATTCCTCTAAACGCTATACTCCATCCAAACAAATGTACGGAAAACTGACCGTGACTTTCTAGTATAGCTACAACTGATTTCTCTACTGCGCGGTAAGCAGTCCTTTTCTCTTATCGAAACAAAACACGACCGTAAACTAGGGGTACAGTAAACTTTCGCTCCACCCTCGGAGACCCATTTTCGGGCGAGAAATTTGACAGCGCGCCTGCGCAAGAGGAAAAAATCTCGCCCAGATCCCTTCTCGTCCGTTTGCAAGCGTTCGCGGGAATAACTACTCGTAGGATCTTTGGAGAAATCTGGGATTAGAAGCCGTCTAATACCCCCAGAGTTGATAAGTAAAATATCTTACCACTTATCTTAGAGAACGAGGGCATTTCAAAACTAATAGCTTTACGGGAATCGTTCGAAATCGAATACTCACAGTCAGAATTTCACACCTCTCAAACATGGCGGAAAGCACACGAACTGGTACTCTTGCCCGTTAACCTTTTTTAATGAAGCTTTTCGTTTTTTTTTTTTTTCGGGCTTTTAATCACTGTAAGGAAAACTGATATCGATCAATTTTAGGGTGACGGTGAGGTATTGCAGGTCACCAGACGGGAATTAATTTTCGGCCTAATTACACTCAAAGCCTTGTTGTCTTTCGCAATTCGTAATCAACTAGCTCCAAAAATGAAGTCAGGCTTCAGGAAAAAAAAATCAGTGGCTGCATTTATACACTGGAGACACTTTTGAGGACTTGAAGTGTGTTTTCTTGAAAATTACACTTGAGTTTCTTTCTGTCCACCCGACAGAGAATCATGATTAATATGCCTCAAGAGGTCTTGTATGTCTTCAATGTCCCCACCACAGTCCTTCTAAATTCTGTCTTCCAAGGTTTCCTGGATTTTTCGTAGCGTTTTTAACAGTATTTTTATTCTAATTTAGAGCTTTGCTAAAGGTTTCACTTAATTTCAAGACTTGCCAGTCAATTCAAATCCTCTGTATTTGACACACAAAACCATACTAAAAGCACCTTGTTCACTCAGTTCCTAGAATTATGTCAATTTTGGCAAAATATCCTCTAGGTTATGTAATAAGAGGAAAAAGCTACGCTATAGAACTTGACACTAGAACCACAGGAATCGGTGACAGAACGGTCAGTTCGAAATTAAGTTTTACAGGAAAACGAAGAGAATCTCTTCCGCACAGGAAGTGGAAATAAAGAAACCTCGGAGAAACCAGCACGGCAGACCAAAATGATTCGCGAAGACTTGTATGCCAAACCGGCATAACACGAACAGTAGACACGCAATAAAACCACAACAACTGTGACCCATTCTAAAGCAGGTCAAAGCACTGTATTTACAATACACCATAAGCTTTCCTTGTTTGAAGTCGGAGATAATCGCGCAGCATGTACACTATGCCGAATTGATGTTTTTTAACCTGTTTAATTTTTTTTCCTCGTGGGGAAATTTCAATCAGGGGGCATCAATTTTTGGTCAAAGTCCTCCACAAACTATTTAGAGTGATAAGTTTTTTTTTAAGAATTCATTTAACTCCCACGTCATTTTAAGGTCAGTGCAACAGGTTTTCTTTCGTATTAAAACGAATAAAAGACGGCTTGTCGTAAACTGAACAAATGGCGGTTTGTTCACTGTTAGACAACGATACAGCAGGTATATTTATGTTTTCTACTGATCAATTCACAATTATTTTTTTTTAAAGCCAAGCGACTCGCTACCTAGGAACCTTTCTCTTTTTTTTAACAAAATGGAGAAACACAACAGAGTCAACAGTCGCACTCGCACAAAACGCGGCGGTATTTTCATTACGGCTGCGTTCACGCTGATTTAGACACCTGGTTTACAAAAGCGGCATTTAAAACTGAAGCTGAACGTTTTATTAACCTTTATTACGAACACTTTAAACCAAAAGTCTGAGAAAAAACGCGATAAATGTTTTACGAGGCAAGTATTTCGTAATTATAATAAATTTGCTTTCACCGCAAATCACGTGAAAATGGGTGTTCTTAATTTCATAGTCCATAGAGCAGGTCGCAAATAACATTTGATTGTGTTTCGATTGTATTACAAAGGAAAATAAACTTGCTAACTGAGAACAAAAGGTTGGACTTGCGTCTGAAAACAAGCAGGAACACCCTTGGATGAATGCATAGCGTCATGTTCCCAAATTAATTGTTTGTCCACAACTTGAAAGGGAAATAGGAAGTCATTAGCTCTGTAAAGAAAACACTTTTGTGTTGAACAAAATCTGCAGGCACGTTCGAAGGACAAAGAATCAGCTATTGCTCTGTCGTTAGGACTAATTATTGAAGATTTTCATTCGAATTATTCGGCGTAAAAAGGTAATCACTACATCAAAGTGAACAGGCGCTCAAAACACCGTGGTTACAACTTCCTTTAGTTTCACAGCTAATAGCAATATCTTAGTAACGTCAGTCTCCGGTGCAAATTCCGGAGGCCTTTTAAACCTCCCTAAAGAAGGATCGCTAAATTACGACTGTTTTCAGCCGACTGTCACATGAAGAATTAACTTGTTATTGAATGAAATGAGAGCTTTTATCGTGTCTTAACAGCCGTGATGGTTGCCTACTTAGGTCACCCTCGGTCACTAGTTTCCGCTGTGCCCTATGAATTGATGAGTCACCCCAGCGCGCATTTTTTTTTTTCGATGGGATTAAAATACAAACTACCCATACTGCTTCATCAAGTTGTAGTCTTACAACTCCGGATATAGTTATTTAAAGAAAAAACTCTTTTCGCTTTAGCCAATGCTTTCCATGTACACAAACAGCATGGGAGAAAGCAAGCGTCCGATTAGTGGAAGAATACTATTCTGATGTTTAGATACAAATAAGTCAGTCGCACTAGGCTTTCGAACTGACTAAGATTGAATCCCCAAAACAAATACCCCCTCATGTTAATTTTCAGTTTAAATCGATTGAAACTCTGCAAAGGAACAACAAAAATAAAAAAAATTCGTTTATAATCGCTGAGAAAGAGCTTAAAAAAAGAAAATGCAACGCGACAAAAACAACTTCCCACAAATTCTTGCATTGATCCCGCAACTTACGGGAATGGAGCCAAGAAATACTATTCCCTGCATAAAAATGAAATCTATAAAAAGAAGAATCCAGATCATTAGAAGGAATTTAGGATCGAGTTACCACTGAAGGGCGAGCAACATTTTTGCCATTATAGAGCCGACAGGTTCTTATCTTAACAGCGTTCACAATATAAGGAGATTGCAAATAAAATTCCGCCCATTGTTCTAGGAATATCAACAAGGAAAAATCTGCCTTCATTCTGCTGATTTTTCACCTAATCTCGAGACAACAAGCCTGGATTAAAAGAATGCACGACTTCCTATAGTTAAGATTAAAACCTAACCGTTATGAGATTGTAATTTGAAATGAGATATAAGGTGGATAATTTCTTTCAAGGGGATGCATTCACCTTGGTAATTAAAAAATTCCGAAAAGACAGGTTGTTGGTTGCTAAGAGAGCTGCTTGTAGAATTTATTTCGTCCATGAAGACCAAGTGTTACCTTGGCTTATTGTTTTGATTAACTTTCGATGTCTTCCCGAAATGTAATATTCAAAACAAGTTGTGTAATCTTGGCCTTCAGTTTTTTTTTTTTTAAAGCGACACGATATTACTATCAAGTCTCCTGCAAGGCTGATTTACAAGGAGCAGAATTTCGTATCAAAAGAAAACCTACACCGCTTCAACATCTGATCAGCCAAAAAGGAAACCAGAAGAGTTTTGATAACAGATTATTAACTCAACGTGCCGTTTTAACAAGAGCCGGGCCGGGTAGCATCATTAATTGTTATTACACGGGCTGAGATGCAAATTTTTGGCCTGAAGCGATTTATCGATAGTGTTTGATTTTGATTTGCAGCGCGACATGTATTGAGGTGTTATTGTTAAAGTTAGTTAATTATCCTCCTGTATTGACTTTCGAATCATAACAATGACGAACAATGGCAATAAACTCGCATCACCTGTTGTTTTTTTGCTCTTTAGTTCAAACAAGAGTAAATTTGCTGTGAAGCTCAATTCCTTTTTTAACGACCTAGGAATTTCCTTTGGTTTGAACCCCTTCAAACTGAAGGAAGGGCGAGACGCTGCGAATACTTCAAGTCAATTAAGCCTTTTGTTGACTTGCTGAGGTACAGGGTGTGCACTTAATGGGGTTTTTACGCAGGGTTTCCAAATACGGTACAGCTTCTTTATTTTGACCCGAAGCCAGCCCCCCGGCGCGGATTCACACTAATAATGTGTTACACCTGACTTGTGACGTCACGATCAAACAGCCAATAAATGCGACTGAAGCTGATAAGAGCAGAGTCGCCCTTCACAACTCCCAACTGGACGTTGAGCGGAACACGTTCCGAGCTACTAAACAACAGCCCGGTACAGAAACACAGTCTGGCAACTTTGGCTGACTAGGATTGCGAAACATGCCGAAAGCCTTCTTGGTCAAGAAGAAGACGGAAAAGTTCAAGAAACTTCCTTCGAATGTGATCATCGCTGATCCTGGAAGCGGTGAGTGGAATAATCTATTGTGTTTGCTCAGATGCACTTGTTAGAGATATCAGACAGGTAGCGAGGCGCGTCAAAGAATTCTTCACTACAAGCGATCGTTCGCTCGCAGGTTTCGCAGATTCTGTTCGCTTTTCATAACTGATTTCGCTAGTCGCTTCTAAGACGTGCTCATTTGCTGAATTTTTGAGCGCTGGCAAGCGTTGCTAACAGCAGGTCGAATTTGTAAACCAAATATCTGATTTATACCATGTGTTTTTCTGCACACGCAACAGGTTTTAATCAAGATTTTCAACATGCTACCCCGCACATCAAGAAAGTGGGAATGTTACAGATGCCCGCCGAAATCGGCTGGGAAAAAAGACTTTTTACGTATCCAGCCGAAGTATCGAGCTTAAGCGTGCTTAGAGAAGCTCCGAAGAGCGTTGTCGTGGCATCTGAGCAAAAACAACCTGGCATAAGAAACCTTGATGAAAATGGCAATGAGATCGCCCCAGGGCAAACAGCGCGAAATAGCTACCAGTGTCAAGACTGCAGCAAGAATTACTCCTCTCTCACATCGCTTCTTCGACACCAACAATACCACTGTCAGCCTCACCATAAACGGCCGTTTCACTGCAAATACTGCGACAAACTTTACTTGTCGTTAGGAGCGCTCAAAATGCATATTCGCACGCACACGTTGCCGTGCAAGTGTAAAATCTGCGGTAAGGCCTTTAGCAGGCCTTGGTTGCTTCAAGGACACATCCGAACGCACACCGGAGAGAAACCCTACAAGTGCCAGAATTGCCAGCGAGCCTTCGCCGACAGATCAAACCTCCGAGCGCACCTACAGACGCACTCTGACGTTAAGAAGTATTGCTGTAGACTCTGTTCGAAATCTTTTTCAAGAATGTCGCTCCTATTGAAGCATGAAGACAGCGGATGCCCTGGAAACGGTACTTAAGTCACAAAAACTGACTTAACTCCATTCTAGAGCTTTCGATTCGCAAACGAAGCGTAATCTCTGCGCGTCGTAAGTTGAAAAGGCTTAACGTGCCGATAAAGAAAAAAATTATCGTAGTTGTGATTAATTCTGGGAATTGTTTTCCCGGTAGGTGTTTTTGTTGAAACACGAGTAAATACGAAACTCAAAACGACAATAGTGTATAGACGCTCAGAATTGGACCTTGTAGCTGAATTAAACTGAATCTAATAGGAAGATAGGAAGGGTATCAAAAGAGCTGGACACCGAACGAGGGTTCTCTTTACCATAACAATTTGGTCTCCCTATGAACTTAAAAGGATTAAATAAAATTACGCAGAAAGTTCTGGACGAAGAATTGTAACAAGAAACTCGAAACTAAAAACCGGTTCCCATCGATAAAAGCTATTACAGCGTAGCCTTATTGTTATATAATTTATATTGACAAGCAAGTAGAATGTACAAAGAGAACGTTTCTAAATAAAGATTTTATTCAAAGCGAGGTCTGTAATCTTATGCCGCCAATCCGAATAAAGAAACCGCAGAAATATGTGCAGATATTTGACTATGCTAAACACCTGTTAGGTGAAAGTTATCTCGAAATTAAAGAAACTCCTTCAGAAACACCTGGAACTGATGCAGCCTACTTAAAAACAAAAGGGTCCCTTTCTCGTCCATCGGTAGCCACCGTTACCTAGCATAAGAACACGAGCCACTGACAAACAAAAAGTTGTCTTCTAGCGAAAATGCGCACTTTAAAATCTCGTTGCTTGCCCCCCCGGGTGAGACAATATAAATAACAACCTAGACAACCTGTTAACTAATCTAATCAAAGCAAAGAATACCATTAGTGATTTTTTACGCATCGGAAATGTGCGAACGAGAAACATTTCGCTGGCGATTAAAAGACTAGAGAACAAGGCTAGCGAAAATCTGACGAATGGCGCAGAAAAAAATGTTAGTGAAGGTAAAAATGCGGCGCGATTAGATGCGAGGTGTTTTGATAGTGCTACACAAAAGCAAAGTCTTGTATCCTGAAAGGGTCTTTCATAAAAGCTATAACTTCGTTCGCACATAACAGGTTCTTTTGACAAGATGGCATTTTAAGTCTTGAAGCGAGCCAATGAGAAGCGCCCGTCAACCTGTCGCTCCAAAGGGCTTCCAGTTAATAACCCCTCTAGCCATGGGCAAATTTATTTGTCTTCACTGGCAAGTGCCGTCACAATCAATCAAACTCTTGTAATTGGTTTCCCTGCTGTTAAGAAACAGCGGTTAAACTTGAGAGCACCGTTTCTTTTTATAGCTCGGTTATTAAAAGCCAATGCTAGAAAAACACTTACTTCCCACGGCTGGGCTCGAAACGCTGCTCTGAGATTACACAGCCAAACATCAATACGATTATTGAACAAACGGCTGGTGCGTCAGCAAAAACACAATAAAGGGGCTTTCATTTTATCTCAAGAAACCTGCCAATTAGGAGCGAAATGTATTCAACATTTAACCTTATACAATATCTGGGTTATTAAAGAACGTCTTAAAGCGCCGAATCAGTGGAATAACATCACGTACGGGCGGAAAAATCTTCAGTCCTGACGACAGAAGTTCACGTGAAATTAACCTGACATATCCGGGAGTCTTTTAAAGTTATTCCAAAACACCTGCTGAAATAAACGCTCTTAAACTCTCGCCAATGAGATGACTAGCTCACAGAACTAGTCTGTTTGTCTCAATGCTCTCTGTTTGTTGGTGCAGGTTAAAATTTGCTTTTAAACTGATGACGGAGTCGTTCTGAACTGTAAACAGGAATTGAAAATTCTGGGAAACTTCAAAATACTTCGTACGTGCGTGCGGAAGTACAACGAGTTCAGCAATGATCTCAATTCAACAAATCTCATTGCAAATGAACTGAACATAGATATTCAAGTTCATCTGAACCGGATAAAATGGAAAATCAAGATCATAAAGCTGAACTTTCAAAACCATAAGGCGTCGTTCGAGTTATCCTTTTACCAACATCCTTCGGGAAACCAAATTCCTTTAGTCCAATTAAAAAGGTAACGAAACGTTTATTGAAAGCTAGCCTCAATTAAGCAAAGAAAATTCATTCCACCCACAGGTATTTTTTTTAGAGGGCTTGTAAAGGCCAGCCAGTGACAATTACATGCGAGCAGAAAATACATCGCAGACAGTCAAACTATGCTGGTCACAAAAGGTTCAGTCAACCGCAAACTTCACGTTCACTGGAGCACGAATTGCAAACATTTCAGGTTCATTTAATCTCTAGATCAATTATTCACCGCTAGCTAGACTCGAAATTCACACATCACAAAGGTATCCAAAGACTAATTCTTGTGGACAAGGGCTAGTAATGTTTACATACTTCAAATATCGTGAACGCACTTTAAAGGCTAGAACGATAAATGTTGTGAAAAGTATTCAAGGGTTTCTTTTATAATCACGGTTAAACTAACTTCGCGAACTTGACAACAATTTAATCTTAACATTGAACAGTTGTTCACAATTTCTACTCCCACAAACATTCCTTATCGTTAACCCTCTTCATGCGGAAGTTTTGCCATCCTAGTCGGATAAAACATCTTAAGCCGCAATATTTGTTGAACCCAAGAAACACTCAGTATATCAAAGTGATCAGCTAACACGGATTTCGTCAGAATTTTCTTAGTACAAACTGGTTTTATTTACGCACCGATTCTTGCAGTTGATGATTTAAGAGTACTAAAGCATATGTAAGGTTTGAAAAAATATATGATAGCACAACGTCTTTAGCCTGAGTAAAATATCGAATCGTGCCCGCTTTCTCAAACAGTGAATTTTCTCTCATCTTTTTGTTAGCTTTGCAGATTATTTAGCCAATCAAAGAGTCTGCACATGCTCTGCACGTGCAGTGTAATTGGCTCCCAGTAGTCCCAGCCCTCCCAGCTTGTGCTCGACCACTTGATGGGTAAGCCACAAAAATATTTTGCAACGATGCGGAAAGTGTTTTTTCTACCAAAACATATCTATTATTTTATGTTCTCCACGATTGCTATACCATACAAACAGTCCGTAAAAGGCAATAACCAAATTTTCATTGTTGGAGGTCAAAGGAAAGTTCTGCGCCACACCCACTGATGTTTTTCCCACTTATCTTTAATTACAGTAACTTCAAACAGTCACGTACGAGTATGGCGGAAAAGCAAATGTCAAATGCGTGTCAGATGATCTCGATCCAAAATCTTTGTTTTTAAACACAATTTCCCGTTTCCGTTTCACCTAACCTGACCGGTTGTACAACAGGTTGTTGTGCTGTTCACCAGCACGTACGGAAACCAGATAAAACAAAAAATCAACGTGAACTAAACAAGTTATGAAAAACATGTTTACTCCATGCCAGGGTTGTGTTTTGCTGAAATACACCTCTATGTTATTTTGGCATAGATTTTCTCTAGCACCGCTTGCACAGCTTACACAAAACTTGACTCTTCAGGAAATCAAGAAATTTTGGACAAGGCAAAGGTCATATAAATATGGCATTTTACTAAAAGAAACTTCCATTCATGGTTCTCGGATTAACGCAAATGACAACTGATTCAACAGCAACTTTCGCATCCCTCTTCAACTCTCCTGTGCAATAACATGTATTTTATGACTTGACTGAATTCTAGCTACCTACCATGACAAGAGCGGGCGAATGAAATAGACGCAATTCCGTCATCCCTTCAGTTTAATTTTCTGACAGGCCACATGGTAAAGGCGATAGAGATTCTACAGGTATTTGTTTAAAAACAAAAAAAAAGCAAAAATTTGCTTCGCTATAAAACGCCGAAAAGATTTTTTTCGGAAAGGAAATTCTATATTTGGTATTATCCTGATGCCTCGAATGAAGATTAACTTTCATCTGAGATTTAAAGCTATCAGAGGATTAACATATAAAGACATCTTACATACACATTTTCGCTTCGATTGGAGATCAAAATAAAATAAAGAAGGGTAAAGAACAGAAATCTTTCTGAACTGAACTGAAAGACGATACTAATCGTGGATTAAATTAATCTTAATCATGCTTTGAACTTATGGGCTGCAGGCCCCTCTTACACCCAAAATATCGGTTTTACGCCCACAACTGAAGAGCGTGAACAAATTCAGTTTCTTGTGCGTAATATTAAACATGAAATTGAACCGCGAGGCTCGTGCAGCTATCGCTTTATTTTCTTAAAAACTCAGAAATTGAAACTACGGCTATGTCGTCTCAAACCTGAAGTTTCTTTTGAAAAACCTGATCCAATCCACCGACACGCTGTCACAGCGTTCAACTAGAATCTACAGGCACCCCACGAATGGGAGAATCCTTTGTTTACAATATTTGCTTCATAAGCACACGCGATATAGTTTCTGAAGGAGCTGCGAAGACAATCTTTCTAAATATTGATAAAGCACAGCACGATTAACTGTCCGAAGGAGTTTGAGCTCGATGCACTTAATAATTTTTGTGCGACGCGGGTTTTTTTTAACTCAAAATGTTACAAAGAATGTATGAGTTCATTGGCGCTTTTGCCAACCAGAAAATTTATAGCTTTTGAAAGACAGTTTCTCCTCCAATATTACACTCAAGGAGCGACCTTTAAATGTTTGTATTTAATTCGTGTCTACAGTAATGCCTTCTATAAAAATGTAAACAATAATGTCAGCAAAGATTTTCCTTATCCAGTCAACAAGTATCACGAGAACTCCGATACCCTCTTTGCACATGCGTCTCTCCACTTATGCACCAAGAAACCTCGTTTCCGAAATATTTAAAACGAGGTTACTCGGGCTCGAGTCGAGGAGGACTGAAGGCCATTACGCTCTGCGATGTGCTGTGAAAATCTTTCTATATCTATTGTACCTTGTGTGAAGAAGTACACTCTTGTTCCGTCGCCGCGCACATAGAAATTGTCTGATAAGCATTTCCCTGGGAAAGAGAAGAGAAAGGTTACACAAACTCAACCGAGCGCGCAGTGAAAATAATTCCAGATTCTAGTTGATAATGGAAACATAAACCTTAGAAAATCTGACAAAAATGGTTTAATTTTGTGGAAAGTATTAGGCAAAACAGTAACAATGTAAGTATAGATAATGATTTTTTTTGCGCCTTTTTGCGAAATCACTCGATATGAAGACATAGATGATCATCGCAGTTTTATACACACTTTCAAAAAGCAGCTGTGAAATTAAAGCCTGAAAAAAATTTAGGCCTGAACGGGATTCGAACTCATGACCTCTGCGATACCGCTGCAGTGCTCTACCAACTGAGCTCTCAAGCCAACTGGCAGCTGGACACATTGTTAGTTTGTGATATACCCATAGATGGTGAAGAATGCAAATGAATATATAAAACATAATATATTTGAACTGCAGAGAAACATATGAAGGCATGATTGATCATCGCAGTTATACACAACTTAAGCAGTCGTGAAATTAAAGCCTTTCTTTCTCCGCGGTTCACATATATGATCTTTCATAGTTCCTTTTGCAATCACTCAATATGTTGCATAAATCTGGAAGCTTCAGGCGACACGAAATGCCATTAAGAATTAAACGGTAAGACATGCGAATTATTTTATAAAATTTAACGGTATATATAGAGCGCTCTGAGCCAGAAATTGAAACTTCAATTCACTGTTTGCCGTTTGGTCTTACACACCAGGGGTCATGCCGCAGGGACAAGACCCAGTCACATGTGACAACCCTAAAATTCGCGCGACAAAACAGGGGGACAAAATGCCCTTGTTTTATATAGGTCATTTGGTACACGAAAGGGCGTGTTACTTCATGTGAACAACACGCGATTTTGTTCTTAGTAACATAAGCAACTCTCCGCAGTTTAATTATATGATCTTTCATATATTCAATTGCATCAGCAGCTCTCCCCGTAACACGACCCCTCGTGGAACTCGTGTGTTCGCACCTTTAGGCAACGTTCACACTACGTCGGAGGAATTGAAAAAGGGCATTTCAATCTGAAAACACATCAAATGTTTTTCGTTCACTCAATATCGGGGGAATTTGAAAACGCGGCAATAACCGTTCGTTGTGGATTTGTGTTTGAGGAAAACTCGGTCAAGGAAATCACGTGATTATCCTGACGCCACCGTTTGCGAAAAGCTCCGTTTTTTAAATGTTCTCCGTCCAAACGAAAATGTAAAGCCGGCGTTTTCAAATTCCTTCGGTTTGAAGAGCGCTTTCGAAAAGCTCCGTTTTCGTGACGGATTAGTGTGGATGGTCGGCCTAATCGTAGAAATAAAGCTGTGTTTTTCAAATTTCTCCGGCGAAGCGTGGACGCTGGCTTATTCTAAGCACGAACATTTTCTACGTCTAATGTTCAACATTTCTTGGAAGCATAAGAAAAAAAAACTTTGTGCACGACATGTACAGACACGGAGCATGGAAATTGCAGATTTTAACAAACGAGACATTTTCGACTAGCAAAGGTTATAAGAAAACTGACATAAGAAAACTCTTGTGTTAGAGTAAAAGCAATTGCAGCGGCTCGGTCTCATAAGCGACTGAAATAAAGGAACAACTTCACGGATAGTGGCATGGACAGAAAACGACTAGTGTAGTGTCGCAACAGGCCGAGATAGTCAGAAAAGAAACTCAACTTGATTATCTTTGCAAATAAACGCTTGCAAATGCAACTTACGAGATGGAAAAATAATAAACGCGAGGCTTACCTTTCTTAAATCTAAGCTGTGCCATGTCAAATCGACCATAGTCTCTAAAGAGAATCAATCCACCAGGCTTAAGAAGCTGAAAACAGAAAATATGAAAACACAATAAATAATGTGCAAAAACAAAACGTAGAATTAAACTTGATTGAATACAATATTTTGGTTGGCCACTATTAAACAGCCTTATTTAGGTACATAGGAAAATTGTAAAATACTTCAAAACACGTGCGTTTGGAATATGTCGTATTTTTTCTCTTGTATACGGAGAAGGCTGGTAGTGGCCAGCCGAAAAAAATGTATTTTCAATCACATATACGACTGTGAAAATACATCGTTCGTCCAATCAAAGATACGAACGATAGTACTTAACAGTGGAAGGCAACAAGCGCGCGGCTTTCTGCAAAAAACAAAATGAAAGAAAAAGTGTCAAGATTTGCTTTACCCGAGAGCAAAGACCGACAGAGATGAAAGCCTTCTAAAACCTTTCTTCAAAGTTAAAGAAGGTAGAGCTCAGAGACGTTGAAGAAATATCTCGTACTTGACTCAATGAATTGCTGAGAGAGTTCGTAAGTTTTCATACTTCATATTATTGTAGGCATCTGCAAATTCGCAAATGACCTCTTCTTGCTTCAATAGCAACAATTGTGTGGCTTGGTTGGGTGTTAAGTGGGTGAGTAAGTGGGTATTAAACCAATCTCACTTTTGTGTTTGCAGGTAGATGTCCCAGCAGCCATCCCCAAGAGATGGCTTTTAGCAGCCACAAATAGTTGGATGTTTTATGCATACCACAATATACGAACATGATAAAGGCAATAGTTCTCTTGGTTAGAGAGACAAAACCATTTTTAAGCCACTAATAATTGCTCTATACAGTTTGTCAGTTATTGAGTCATGTTTTTTTTGCTTAAAGTCAAAGAATATTTCTCATATTTGAGAAGACATTTCACTATTTGTCTGTATTTCATACAAAAATCAAGTGTGTCATCCCCAAGAACACTCACCATGGATAATCTGCAAATAACATCTTGCATTCTGTAGAAAAAAGAAATAATTATGTTGCAATCATTAACACTGAAAATCACATCACATTAACAAGAGGATTGAGAAGGTTTGAGAATCACATTTTATTTTGTATTCACAATTATTTATAGTATTAGCATTTGTTTGAGACGTCAGTGCAGGCACCTAAGTTAATCAGTTACTTAATCTAACATTTACCATTGATAGTGCCATGTCAACTGCACCTTTATGCAAATACTTTTGTCTAACAACGATGATGTCATTGACAACAACAACAACGATGATGATGATGTTGTTGAGGATGATGATGACAAAGAAGAGGACAAAGATGGCAATGATGGCAACGCTGACAAACAAAAAACCATCAAATCTTCTTTTGATGTATAAACCTATTACTTTCTTATCTGTGAAGACCATTTTGACTTACTTGTCTGGGTGAATTGCTGACAGAACAAAAATAAGGATGATTATGTCCAGACTTTCATCAGGAAATGGGAACACAAATCCTTTCTCTGTGATATCACATACAAAGGCGTGGCATCTATCTGTGTTAAAATCTGGGTGTTCCTAGAAAATAACCAAAAAATAAATATTTGCATCAAGTTTTAACCTATTCACTATCCTACCATTCAAAGTTTAAAAGCAGCAGTTCTGGATTGTGTCTACCTCCTCTTTCAAGGAGATTTGCTTTCTGATAACTCCCGTCCTCATTATGCCAGTCAAAATCTTTTAAATCCTACAACAAGGTGAAGGCATACATGAAGCTCACCTTTACCAAATTTACTGCATTGGAAGAGAAATCACAACAATACACAAATAAATCTGGATCACTGCAAGATAAAAGGGCACACAATTATTTTAAATGCAATACACTCTCAACAGACTTTTAAGCTCTTACTTTAACTGCATCTGACCTATAAATCAAAGAACCATCACTGCATGCTCAGAGCACTTATTTACAGAGGCCCGTTGAAGCCATGTACATTCAAGCTCTTATCTCCAGTTCTGTGCATGAAGCAACTAGGATTAATTCTGTTCCCCTCCTTGATGGGATGGAAGTCCCAGCATTAAATTCACCAGTACCCATTTATACACCTGGGCGGAGAGACGCACTGTGAAAGTAAAGTGTCTTTCCCAAAAGAGTCCAGTGCGCTAACCATTTAACCACCACACTTGCCATCCTTAGAACACCTCATGTTTAATTTGGAACAAGGAAGCCTAAACTGATAAAAACATAAATCAAATAAAACCACATAATTCCAGCAGTTCAATGTCAACTCATTCAATGTCCATACATGATGGAACAAGAAGTTGTTACAAACTTACTTATTTGCTTCTAAGATTGGAAAAACTGTGTTTCCTACTCCACAGCCAACCTAGAAAAGATGATACAGACTTAACTTATCATGACTAAATCAAACACAGTTATGCCTCTGCACAATAGCCACCTTAGCGACAACAGAAAGTGGACATTGAAGAGAGGTGGCCATTATAAGGAAGCAGGGGTATAATACAACACAAAGGTGCAACAGTTTCTTTTGTATAGAGTACTTAGTGTAGCATATAAATACGTTTATAATAATATTTAAAATGTCATGAAATAAAATTCAAGAAAAGATTCAACCTTTGGCTTCTGTTTGTATCCTGTGTTTAAACTCTCTAAAATGAGAAGATTTTATCTTCAAGTTATAAAAGAATATTTTACCTCAAAAACTCGTTTCTTTTTCAGGTGTCCAGGAAATGCTTCAATACAATGTCTACCTGATGTTAAATTATTATCTTCTGTTGATTCAGTGCTGGATAAGTTCACTTTTTCCTTCACTGAACCAAAAGGAATACAGTTTGTTTCCTCAGAAGCACAATTAGGCCTTACAATGTCCTTCTTTGCAGCAAAATCCTCAGGGGCAACATCAGGGTTACTAATAGCATGTGAGTTCTCTAAACATTTTCTTGATAAATTTGTCTCCTTCTCGGGAATTTCCTCACTTATTGCCTTCTCAGAATTTGTATTCTGACTACATTGAGGATCTAAAGATTCTGGTCCTGATAATTCAGGGAATTCTGTAAATAGCCAGTGACGATCTTTGAAAAACCTGCAAACAAAAAGAAGAGAGTGTGTTTACTAGTGCAACCTTAAAACCACCTGTGCAACGTGATAGTATCACGATCTATACTATGTAATTATTTCTTTATTTCTAAGGTTTACCTGTTTTGATGTTGCATGTAAAATTCATCCCAAAAGCTATCAGCCTTCTCCTCATACAATGCTGCAAGCAAATTTTAAAAAATAATACGAATTAGGAATGGAACTGAACCATGCTCAACATTCCATACAAAAAAAAAAAAAACAGGGGTGCTAGTCATACTCTGTAGGGGTTAAAAAGCGGGATTGGTACCTCTTAGGAGCTGAAAAATTATGACAGGAAATATTTGACAATCAACTTTACGAGGATAATTGCCCCCCCAGGGTTTTGGCCCAGAGACCAAAACCCTTGCAGGCACCCTAGGAGTCCCCGTGTGCAACGGTATATATACAACGAAAAAGAATATTTGTTGAAAAAGTAAGAAATGTGTTTGTAATGGGCAAAGCATTCTCAATTTGACGAAACTAGACGTGCACAGTCATCTCGGGTAATATTTTAGCAAGCACACATAGTGGTGTCGGGTACTTGCAACCACTAGGACACGTTTTGTCGCCTTCATCTTCTGGCAGCATCTTGCAGCATTTGAAGGTCTTGCATCTACGAGTTCACATTTGTTTTGTCGCCTTCGAACTTCGCCATCTTCTAGAAGCATCTTGCAGCAGTTGAAGGTCAATAAAAGGCTTCAAACGTTAATTTCTCAGCAGTTGTATACACAATCTTTGTATTCAATACACATCCAATAAACAGGATATCAAAAGCGGGGGCAGCTATAGTGAACACTATTT
>Ga0126337_10000668_pt1 | contig 18403 bp, 13 predicted proteins | sample DipCmetagenome_FD_92527 | JGI IMG/M metagenome (GOLD analysis project Ga0126337, IMG submission 92527) | Coral microbial communities from La Bocana,Puerto Morelos, Mexico - Diploria C A metagenome | ecosystem: Host-associated > Invertebrates > Cnidaria > Coral | place: La Bocana,Puerto Morelos... | reverse complement strand
GAGAGGGGAAAACCGGAGTACCCGGGGAAAAACCTCTCGGAGCAGAGACGAGAACCAACAACAAACTCAACCCACATATGACGCCGGGTCCGGGAATCGAACCCGGGACACATTGGTGGGAGGGGAACGCTCTCACCACTACACCATCCCTGCTACTGATACCTTTGCCTGCTTAAAACGTGATTGAGTAAATGTAAAACTATTGATGTACATGTTGTAGTTAAAAATTAAATTCAGGTAAAGCTAAATTCCTTTGTCTCTTAACCCTACTTATTCAGTGATTATGAATAATTAGGGTTAGAAGACAAAGGAAATTGAGATTCAAAAAAAGTTAAAATTATTTTTACCTGAATTTAAATTTAAACTACAACATACCTATTGCAATCCTTTGCTTAAGAGAAGTTTCTCAATACTGACAATGTAATAGTAGACATTGATGTACATACTTGAATACTTAGTACACTTACATGAAGGTGATTGGATAAAGTGTTATGGCAAACTCCGATTGGTTGTTACTGTAAATATCCTGTGAAGATTCAAGACTGGACAACAATCAAACATAAATGTTCACCACACTGATAGGTCTCTCGGGGATACTGTTTATTTTGTGGTTAAATCTTGTAGGGGGAGAGTTTGTCACAGGAGGAGAGACATCAGCTTAACTACTGTAAGCTAGTATTGAGGCTGATTAGAACCTATTTGAGTTGTCCAACACTTGCACTCAACACTGTGAGGTTCACCTTCAGTTGTGAAGTTAGTCTACAAAATGTCAAATGCTCAACACTGATTTACACATCATGATTATTTTTTTGTATTAATGGAACCAAGTCTTGCAAACATAATGCATGGTAGCACACAGTAATTGTTTTTTATATTCATTTAGTTTTGCTCTTTTTTGTGGTGCAATAACAAGAATTTTGCATGTATTTGTATTTTAATAGTTCCCTTGAAGTTCTATTACAGCATCTGTCACTTCAAGATGTAGACGCTCCAGATAATGAGGTATTTGGGCTGACCTATGAAGGATCAAAAATTTGAAATCATACTATTGCATTTATGTACTGTAATGACAAACAAAACGACTGACTGTCTAACCTCAACAACAACAAACAACTATCTCCACTTCCTGTGAGAAGAGACCTTCTCTAGGTTGTAGGTCCCAGCTAGTGCACAGACATTACATTGTTAACCTCCTGTCATTACGAGGATTCTTTTCTCTGGTTGCAGGGTTGTCTGCATCTGGGGAGCAAACTGTACCTATACATGATAGTGCTGCATTTTATGTCAGTATCACATGAGACGAAATAATACAGTTTACCTTTCACTGTCAATTGTCACACACTAGTGTTCACTTGTACATGTAATGTACAATCAGCAGTGTATTACATACTGGTATTCCATATTTTGAATTAAATGTTAAATGTAATGTATTATTAATTTTTCTCCAGGGAATGACTGCTCTTCATTGGGCCGCTTTCCATGGCCGAACTGGCCATGTCAGGTTATTAGTGGAAAAGAAAGCTGATCTACTGTCGCGAGACACTGATGGAAAACTGCCACTCCATTGGGCAGCTCAGGTCTTTAGTTTTCAACTGTTCTGATTTAATATATAAAATTATGGTCATTGATAAACTGCGAGGTCAAGACGGCCAGATGTTGGTCAAGTTCTTCTTTTGCATGTTTATTGACCAAGACAGAGCTGAGGTCCATAAGCTTGCAAAAAAAAGGCCAATATCCAGCCCCCTTGACCAAACAAACATGGTAATGGAAGACTTTTTTTCTGTGGGAAAAGAACACTCTCAACTGTATTCTTGCCGGACACAGTAGGTAATCCCAAGCAGGCAAGGAAATACCATCTTGTCCTTCTGGTATTATATGATGGTGCGATTTCGCACAATCAACCTCAAATAGCATCTGATCGCTCAATTCATGAAAAATTGCATAATTCATAAAAGAATGCACAACATTCATAAAACAAAGCATAAATCAACAATTTTCTGAAGAACTCCTGCATAAATATGCCATTTTTAAGATAATTTACTTTGAAAAAAGGCTAAATAACGTTTGTCACCTTCGTTTTCGTAAACATTTAAAGTTCCCTGGAGGCGTTATTTTGCATGTTGGGGGCCTGGTATGAGTATCATTCTTAAAGAGTCGCCTATTGGTGTAGCACAAACATGCCCTTTGTTGAGATTAGCCAATCTGAATGGCTGATATTAAATATCAGCCATTCAGATTGGCTAAATTTGGTTGAAAGTATAGGTGTGAAAAATAAGCAAAGTTGTCAGCTTTTTGGCAAAATGTAGTTTCTTTCGTTGAAAACCGATTAAAACTTACTGAGAGGGGTAGCGATAAAAAACTTAGTGAAAATGCCCACTGTTTCTTCGACCAAGAAGGCAAGTTCCCACCTTCTGCCCAATCTGACAGCTCACGGTCGAGCAAGAAAGTACCCGACAAGTATGTTCCACATGGCTTGTCCTGCAATATTGTGATTGACCATCTTTGGAAGTCTGTGGTTGACAAAGCATTACGCAAGCACCTTGCAAACTTTAACCAGTGAGATTTTTGAAATGTGGTGAAATGTGTTTTGTTCGTGACAAAATTTCCTGTAGTCACCTTGTACAGTCAACTTGGCATGTTAGCTAGCTATATCCTTTCAATTTTAAACGTGGCACACCAATACAGATTACACTGTTCCCTTGTGTTCAAAATGTCTTTAGAACAGCAAAAGAGTATTATCTTATCCTGAAACCATATAAAACAAGCTGAAAATTGCTCAGAAAAAATCGCATAATTTACATTTTATTTATCGCATAATTGGCCTTTCTAATCGCATAATTTGCATTTCTTCATTGCACCCTATCAGAAGGCCTGACTGTTATAAAAGTTTGTATTATCGAATAAAGTAATACAGAAATTTATTTCAATAATAGATGTCAGCACAATGTTTCCCTTTTAATAGCACCATAAACCTTTTTAATAATCTTAAATGTTACATATACTACCAGTATTTTCCTACTTTCACATGTACATGTACACTGTAGCTGGACTATTACTGGGTTAACAGGGAAGTGATGCAAAAAAATTCACCCAATGATTGACTGCTTTTTATTGATTGATTGCATGATTAATAATTACTTGTACAAATAGACACCAAATTTTATTTCAAAAGCCTGCTTTTGGTAACTCAGATTTTTTTCTGTTCAATAGAATGGCTACTTACCAACATGTCAAGTAATGTTAGAGATAAGTGACAGCCACAATCTGGTCAATGGTAAGGATTTCTCTGGACGGACACCCATTCACTTAGCAGCTGCCGCTGGACAATACTCTGTCCTAGTTGAATTAACCTCAGTAGCATTTGTGAATATTGAAGCCTTGGATAATGATGGCAGGTACATGCACATTATAAAATGATGTTACGGTTAAATTTTTAGCTCAGTCTGCTTTGAATTCTTTCAAATGATTATATTTTGTTCTACATGTACCAGTTTTTTCTTTGTCTGAAAGGAGCATGTTAATGTTTATGCAAGTTTGTGATAATGATACATAGACATCAGGCAAGAGAATTTTGGTTATTTTTCTGAAATCATTGACAAGAAAGTTGAATACCAGTATCTCAAACGCAGGTCTGCTCTACAGTACATCTACTTAACATTGCACTTGTTTCCTTTGTATATGCTGTAGTTAGAAATTAAATACAGGTAAAAATAATTTTGACCTAGTTTGATTCTTAATTTCCTTTATCTTCTAACCCTAATTATTCATAATCAATGAATAAGTGGGGTTAAGAGACAAAAGAACATAATTTTTATCTGAAAATTGAATTTTTAACTACAACATATACATGGGTACATTGGTTATGACATTGTCAGTGGTGCATACAGGTATCTCTCTATCACATGGTCCCTAGTGTGGCTCACATACCTTACAATGTTGTAATTTTAGCCTGTAACTGTCATATTATAATTTATTTGTTGTATGCAGGACCCCACTTCACTGGGCAGCAGCAACTGGACATGCTCCTTGCGTTGCTCATTTGCTAAGGCTTGAAAGCCACAAGGATGCTGAAGATAAACAAGGTGGAACACCATTTCAATATGCTCAACAGGGACACCACTCTGCATGCTGTCAGCTGTTAATAGATCATGATCCACACAATCCTCTTGCCACAGAAGTACCAGTGAGAAGAGGTAACACTTGTTTGTGTTGTTTAATAGTAACAAACACTCATAGAATTTGTGGAGCAAACACTTAGTGCGCACAGACTAACAACATGTGACTTGGTAACTGTACATGCACTGTACCAAAGTAACTGTCATGAAACAAAAGAAATGGGATGAGACATTATAGTAACTGTACATGTCATCTAAAGGTGCAGAGATATTAGTTTGTATGGCATATATTACATTTATATCGATCTTAGATGCTACATGTATACACACTTTCCTTGTTTAATAGGCATGTCTAGATGAGAGTAGGTGAACACAATTGTGACATTTTAGATTTGCGTTATATATTTTTAAGAAATATAAGACAATAGAGCAACTTTTTTGTCCGTGTTTACATAGCCTCATCTAAACTCTTAGGGTTTTGGGTGAATTCTCAAAAGTTACAGTATACAGGTGTGGTGGTCAGGAAATATTCTCGACTGCATCTCAAGTTTGCATAATTGACTCGACAAATTTTCTCAATCCCTACATGTTTAAATGACACTATGTAAAGTAACACAAAAAAGTGCTCTATTGCTTAAATCTGGCTCACTTTTTATACAATGTACATGTTATGTATATAAATGGCTTATTGTTTGTTTTTGTACTGTTGTTTCCCCTTAAAAATTATAATTTGCACTTGTACTGTCTTGTACATTTAAGTATGACTTAATATTGGTAGATGGCTTAGTGGGAGGTGAGAAACCACTTACTGGGACTGTAGTTGGGAGACGTGTGTTGCAAAAACTGTAACAACTTCTGTTTTAACAAAATTAATGACTGTACATGTATTTGACCTTGTGTACAAAAGTGAACAACTGTTGTTGTAATCGTGGTTTCATTAATCGCTGGGCACCAGGTAAACTGAGTGGCTGTGAAGATGATTTTGCTCACCTGGTTTGACAATCTAGGGGAGAGTTTTTCTTGTAAAGATGCTCAATTCAAAACGTTTTGCCTGTCTGTGAAAATCAGTTGCCGTGCTGCTGAAAACATTAAGCTGTATGAGCTAATTTGCATTTAGTATACACCACATACATCAGGTGAATAATTTTCCATTTCGCCTTGGTACAGAGGAAATTATCTTTTGTTCCCCTAGTTATTCGACTTGTACAAATACAGTTATATCTACTTGTAATTAAAAATTAAAAGGTCAGTTACAGTGAAAGTGGAGGATATTTACCTCTGTCACCACTTTATTGGTGGCTTGGTCAATATCCATGGTCACTAGTCCCCCCTTGTCACCCCTTCTTCAGTGATAATAACAAAAAAATTAACCAAAAAAATTATTTGCAAAATCCATTTATGAGAGAATAATAAGGACTCGTCCTCCTTGTCATAGAAACTGCAAAGTAGTAAGCTACACTGATGTGCACTAATATGACTGTATACATGTACCTTCAGTTAGAAAAAAGTTAAATGTGGTCGATGGTACTGTTAGTAATGCCATTGCTCAGAGATCTTAGTGGACTTCAAGAATAAATTTCAAAGTTATGACACTGGCCCAGACAGCTGAGACTTTTCTGTACCCATTTGTTCTATGATAGGTAGATAAGAATATACATGTTGTACACCTGTGCTTTAATTCCAGGCAATCAGTTTTAAGTATTTCTATGTTCCTCAATCTGGCATCAAACGCATGATGTATTTCAAACATGATAATACTGTGCTTGTTCATTTTAGGTTCATGTGTCTTTAAAATGTAAGTAGTGCTGGTGAATTGTCCTTCAGAAACCATGGATCTCACAGAATTTTTGTCAAATTTCATGCGCCACAGAATCTACATGTAGTATGTTTAGTAGTTATGTGGATCTCACAGTTTCAATATTATCAGTTACGTGCTTCTCACAGTCTCAATATTTTGAGTCACGTGCTTCTCACAGACTCAATATTTTCACGAGACTGTCTCTTAGGGTCAGTTTGTTTTTTCCAAGGCCAAGAAAGTACAAAGGGTTCCAAGTTGTTTATTCTTTTAGAAATGATGTCTAAAACCTGCTAGATTCTGAATGTTGTGCTTTGGATTTTAACATTTTGAAATCTTGGCCTCACAACTGAAGAAGTTAAAATGTCTCAGGCTCACCAAGAATAATGTCAGTCTCGCCTGCTTGCAAAGTTGTGTGTTTACATGTACCATTCACCATCCCTAAATAGTTTAAAATTAAGATCTGTAATTTAAAAGCAATAATTAAAAATACGTACATGTATGTGGTAGTGATTCTCTGTTATGTAGTCAATAATCAAAGGACATTTACCACTTAAATTGCCAGATTCTAAATGTATTAAAAAGCCATGAAAATTAAATAGCAGCATTAGAGATTAAACATGTAGTATGTGTTTTATTATTTCAGTGGTCTAGCATGTATAGTGCATTTTGTCATCCTCGGGGTTTAAACTTAGAGTCAATGTATATAAAAATTATACAGCGTGTACAACAGCTTACTGCTAACAATGTTTTTATTCAATAGTTAAATTAAACATCTCCTCTCCTTCTTTGAAACGCATGTAATTTTTGTAGGCTTTAAAATTGGAGCCAGATTCAGAGTGAAATGGTTAACAGATACCAAATTAGAATCATATATAATGTCTGCTACATGCATGTACACATGTGCCATAGATTCTAGTAAAGAACTGAACACTTGATAATTGCAGGTTTGGGGTGAATATGAGTTATTTGATCTGAAGAAGTATGTAGAGTGACTTGATAAATAAACATGTTTTGTTCCTTTTCACCTTTTTAGCCTATTCTTTTTGGTTTCTCTGTTTGATTCAAAATATGCAAATGATCACCTGCCCAACAACAAATTACTGTCAGTTTAATACCCCAAAAGAATTGTTAATATTCTATTGCTGAATATATGGCTTAAACATTCAGTCTACTTTGGTTTGGAGAATAATCAGAGATTGTCTCCATTGCCTCAAAAATATTACAATGGCCGGTAAGACTTTTTAGATTTGAGATGATTCTGTTGTACTGTTACATTTTATTTCTTTTTCAAAACATTGTGCATGCATATGGCTGTTTATTAATTCAGTGTTGTTTGAGTTTTGTCTACTGAAATTCAATATGCTGTGAAATTTGCATTTTATTTTTCAAAAGTAGACACATTATTAATTACACTCAGCTTGTGGCAAATAAAAAAGGCCTTGTTGTTTTGGTGGTTAGTTTGTCTTTCTAGATGATTGAGTGAACAAGTTCTCTTGTGTTCTTTGTCTGTATGCATGTGAAACTGGAAACTTCATCTGCTCTGTTAGTATTTTATTGGGTCTGTGTCTTACGAGCTTGATCTGTAGGCGCATATCATCCACAGTGGATCCATTTTCTTTTGTCAGATTGTAAGTACTGCAAGTGATTGCTTTTCATGATCTCATGTCAACTAGCAGGTAGACCTGTATTTGAAATCAGTTGTCATTAAAGACCTGTGATGTCTTTGCCAGCCACAAATAAGCACTTACTACAGATGATCCTGTACAGTGTGTGTACATCTGTGTTAGAGCATTTCAAACAACAGTTCACAGAATAAGGCTTCTTTTTGCTTTTGTTTACATTTTTCTCTTACACCCTCCTGTAGATGGCTTTTAGTGAAATCTTTTTTTTTTTTCATAAAAAAAGGATAGCAAACTGGTGCTGTAAATTTTGGTTTTAATGAGTGTAGTAGGGAGCCTGATTTGTGTTTTACTGTGATGGGAAGCTACAATATTTTCATAATTAGCTTCATGTGTGCTAATTTTTTTTCACTTCCTGTGACTTGTTTTGTCAAAATAGTCTTCTATTCTTTCAATTTCAAACCCACATGATGTTTAAAAATATAATTTTACCAAAATTGTGGTGTAAGCTTGCTTTTTGGAAAATATCACAGGTTTCTGTAAGTTTTACACAAATGTATCAATTATATTATTTCTTGTAAGCATGTACACTGTACTCAATATTTTACTTTGTTAAATAAAGCTTGAGGCAGTTTTGTAATTAATAAGTATAATTATATTTATACCATGTTCAGAATTTTGATTTCATAGCGGACGTGATCAAAAATATATGTTTTATATTTGCCTGGCTGTTATTGTAATAGAATTAAGGCTTTGTAAAATGTCCAACGCAAGACATCTTTCTGTGTGGATGCAGATCAGGGCATGTATAGAAAATGCTGAATTTTTTTCTACACACCTGATAAACCTCACTTATGTAACTGCATGTGTACAGTACATTGCAAATGTGTGGAACCTCTTGAATGTTCCAGGATTACGTTCTTTTCTCAAGGGAGATGCTTTCATGTACACATATACATTGTATTGTTGTATCAGCTGTACAATGTCAGGCTACTAAAAATGCACTTTTTGCAAGTAGATACAATAATGAGTAGTGGTAGTCACCTAAATGTCACTTTTAAAATATTGCTTGTCTGATTTTTAACATTCACTTTGAATTCTAAGTAAAACCATGCAGTCAGCCTTTGACCATGTACAGTTTGTTTCTTGCTATTTTATGGCTTTGTTGTGTATTAAAACTCACTTTTATTCACTTTGCAGATTCTCCCGTAGAGAATCTTGCTGTTCCTGACAATAGTCGGCATGGTTCTGATGGTGTGCAATTGTTTGATTGTATCCGTGGCACTAGAATAACAAATGGTTACCATCCACAGCCTGCAGCAGATCTTGGTGATTCAGAGGTACAGGAGATATTGGGTAACGACACTGCGACTGTGCAGGTTCTTGTTGAGATGAATGGTCAGGATGATGGGTCTACTGAAGCAGGTTGGATGTCTTGAATCTTTGCCTTACATGCAATACTCTTTGTGGAAGTTTGTAGAAACAATTGTTCAATTTAGGACTTTTGTGATTCTCTGTGTTTTCAACATAATAATCATTTGATCTATTTTTGTGGTTTAATATTGCTTTAATTCACAATATTGTTACCTACCTTACTAAAAAATAAATATTATTTTGAAGGGAAAAATAATGCCTGAATCATTACATACCAGCTCTGTTTTTTATATATTTTTACAAAAACGTTCCATACCATTTTTTGTTTTGTACAAAAAAAATACAATGTACATCAAGATCAATGTAAAATTTATCTGTGGACTTATTGGCAAAAGAATCCTGTTTAAATTTTATTTTTTTTTTCAATCAGTCTTCTGTTATCTTCCTGAAAAATCTCTCTTGACTAGTAGTCATTTGATATGTTTCCTATTATAAAGAAAAAGCAGTAACTTGGTTTCCGAATGTATAGTGTTTGTACACAGAATACATCCTCATGCACGTAGCCAAGAAATGTAGCATGTTATAAGTTTCCTTTCTGGTGTTAAATTATTAAGAGCATTTCATATATTTTGCTTTATTTATTTATTTCCACAATTACAATTCTTTTTTCTTCAAGTAAGTAACAGAAAAATGAATAAATCTTGGTTTACAGAAGTTACCAATGACACCACATTGAATTAATTAAGAAATAGATACTGTCAAGTTTTATCTACATAATTGTTTAATTTATTTAACTTAATAAAGTGGTTTTATGGTTAAATAACACCATTTCATATTGCATGCTCGATGGTGACTAATATATCGGGTATTTCCTGCACAGGGGACATGATTTCATTGCTGCATGATGTTAGTGCATGGCCCAGTATAACACCCCCGACGTCACCCTGTAAGATGACATCCTTTAAAATCTGAAACCTTCACTGTTGAAACATACATTGCCTCCAGAGTGTTAGAAATGTTGTCTTTACTTTGTAAAGAGAACCATGATTGAAATCAATAAATTATCAAAAGAGCTATTATTGTAACCAAATATTTTACCATGTCATCATAACAGTAACAGAGTAGTCAGGGTGAGACCCGTGGGAGAATTGCTATAAGTCAGTAGTGGAGGCGCGGTAGCCTCATGGTTGGGGCGCTTGTCTCTGGATTGAGTGGTCTGGGTATGAACCCTTGTTGGTGATGTTGTGTTGTGTTCTTGGGCAAGACACTATTCTGACAGGTCAGTGTCTCTCTCTACTGTGTATAAATGGGTACTAGATAGTTAATGCTTGGGTTAACCCTGCAATTGACTAGGATCCTATCCAGGGAGGAGTAGAAATACTACTTTTCACTTTATGCTGCAGAAACCGAGATAAGCTCCAGCCTGATTAGCCACTTGGCTCGTATTGAGACCTTAACTGTTTTGCGTAATTTTATGTAAAGGTGAAGATACATTGTTACGCAGACACACCCATGTACATGTGATTTATTCCCTAGGTTCACTCTTGAACCGTTATGCAGACTACTGATATCATGGTTCCTGAATGTTACCATTTTGGATTTTAATTGCTATTTAACTTAACAGCTGTTATACAAAAATTGTTTAAAGCCATCACCAATTGTTTTGATACACAACATAAACTCTTGTCCAAGTATTTTCCAGGTCTGGGAGCCTATACATGTAGCTTTTTTCCTTTGTTCAGTGACATTTTAACATTTTCAACACCTGGAAGGCAGTTTGTTCCAACAGTGCAGGTTTTATGTAACTGAGTACACTTACAGTAAAAATAAATGACGTGCATGTTCTACCAGTAAATTGTGGACTTATAATAATTGTTAAATTATTGATTAACAATGTAATGAATCTTTGCCTCTCTTAGTTATAAGAGCTCTAATCCCCATGGTAACCCTACATAGTTGACTCTTGCATCACACGGACGCTCATGTTTCTGTGTAACATCAACAAAAAAAACCTTAAAGGGGACAAATGTAATACGGGGTGTGTCGCTGGGGCAACTTTTGTTACCCAAGCTGAAAACTATCAGTGCACTCAATGGGTTTGTAAGGGTCATGGCAAACCTGGAAATCAAGAAATTTATTATTTCAAGGTCATGGAACGTCATGGAAAAGCAATATGCTTTTGGAAAATAAAAAGGCAAAAAGAGAAAAAATGGAGAACCTAAGAGATGAGCCCGCAACATCCTTTAATTTCAGTAGAAAAGGACACAGGGACGCATTATTTACATGATAATGATGGAGAATATGTTACATGATAGTTTTGATACGACGGTGAGACCAACAGCTTACCTTGGGTCATGGAAAACTCTGAAAATCATGAAGCCATGGAATTTAAAAGGTTTCACAGAGTAGGAACCCTGAGGTGCCACTGCTGTGGCATACCCCTCCATCATGACTTCTGATGTGAATCAACAAAGTTTAAGAAAGGACTTTAACAGTGTCATGTTAAAGTCAGCATTTTGTTCTAGGTGAAAATGAAAGTCATATTAGAATGATTTTAAGTTAGTTTGATTCACAATTTCCGTTGTCTTCTAACCCTAAGACGCTGTATGTAGGTGTCCAGTACGAAGACTTTCCTTCTAAAATTTAAATATCATCCTGACGAATGCGACTCTTTCTTTTGCAAGTGATTTTTTGAATTCTTGTGTTCTGTTGTTTAGATTTCCTCCATCCCAGCATGAATGGTGAGAGTGATGCTGCTGGTTATAGCAGTGAGGAAGACAGTCGTTACCCCCCGCAGATGGCTCTTACCCCCATACCGGGTTCGCCCGTCCCACCTGAGGATTGTAACCACAACAACCCTACCAGACCACCCATTCTGCCGAGGTTTAGTTTTGAGGTATGTTTTAATGTAGTGAGGCTTACTTTAATAGTAAACTGTTTATAAAGCACTGGTCCAGTTTGTGTACAGTATTATGGTTTCACCCATAACAGGAGCAATGAATTTCATTGTCAAGCGGACACGTTAGGTTTAAATAATAGGGTGTGGGTTCTTGCAGTTGCACCGACCCAACCACTGTTATTACTGGAGCACCTGCTGTGCAGGCTAGGAAACAAGTAAAACTCGCTCAAAGCATTAGCAGACAAATGGTCACATAAGAGCTCTTGCTGCGTGGCCGTACAAAGGCTTGTAAATATCGGATAAACCTGGATCATTGAATAATGAAATTCAATTGAGTTTCCATCGACTTAGCCATCATGGGATATGAGGAATTAATTACACCATACTCTACAAATACAGTAAGCACGGCTAAGTTTTTGGGACGTTTAATTTTTATTGGATTTAATTTCAGTTTTTCACATATTGGGGATGTTTTTAATAAAACAAAGATTTCACTTCCGCTTGTTGGATGTGAGCTGATTATAGCCAACTCGGCGCTATCTTTCATCTCGGAGGGTTGTCGAATAGTCCGACAAATTTATGCATGGCATTGTATTGTATTATATCCACCTAACAATAGATTAACAATACAATACAATAGAGAATGAAACAACACAATAGAATGCAATGCAATGCCATGCATAAATTTGTCAGAATATTAGACAAGACCGTCATCTCAAATCCAATGTGCGCTCTTGAAAGGCTCGTAAATGACACAGTCAGTGGCCATCGTATCTCTAAGTGTACTAGACTAGATTTCGGTTGTCGAGATCAGAGGCAGCCGACGTAAACTGAGATCGCACTGAGTTGAGTTGGAGGAGGGGGGGAGGAGCGGTTGAGTTGGGGGGGGGGTGAGGAGGAGATCGTGCTATATCAATTTTTAGAGTTTGATGTTCTGTTTTCATTTTAGGATCAAGCACCCTTTGTGCGGCCATCAGCTGCTACAACCTCCACCCTGGCGCCAATTAAATCCAAGACAATGCCAGAGAGATTACGACTGAACAACTACCGACCCACCCCAGTGAAAGCAGTCGATGTGAAGCCACCATCCCCCTCTGTAGACACCCAATTGGCTCCACTCAAGGTGTCTAAGGCAAAGCAGAGCCCAGCCCCTTTGAATGTTAAAGCGCAGCACACGAGCCCTACTTCATCCAGTCCGCGGGAGACTGGGACCCCAGAAAACAATGAGGGTGGAAAACAATGGGCAAGGAAAGGAAAAGTCAAGACAGATCCACTCACCCTCTCTCCAGTAGGGTTAGTTTTAACTCGTGTTATAGCTGTGAGTGTTGGGAATAGAGAGTAAAGGTTTACATATTTACACCGTGTCATGGAAAGTCAAGACAGATCCACTCACCCTCACTCCAGTAGGGTTAGTTTTAACTCGTGTTATAGCTGTGAGTGTTGGGAATAGAGAGTAACGGTTTATATATTTACACCGTGCCATGGAAAGTACAGCCGAACAGAATTCAGGAAAGTCGTTGGCTCCGCCTGTATGTCGCATTGATTATTTTGGTCTGTATTTTCCATGACATGTCATAAAATACCAAGACATATCCCACTTATGACTTGTAATTTCTTGGTATGCGTAAGTAGCTCGGGGATATTACCTGGTATACCACTCGAAATCATTGCATAACAGTGATAACTAGTATGTATGTATGGCTGGTATGGCACTACATAAGCACTGAGATAAGCAACATGTTGAGTGTTGGCTTCAGTTTTATGTCCGCATCAAGAATTGGTTTTCAAAGCTTTGCGCAACACTCGCTATCAACCATTCAGAGAAAGCATGATGATTTTTAGTATTCAAGATCAACGCCAAAACGTGACTAGCGCGAGTTAATTACCGCGATCTACGTCAGTTTCATGCTTTGATTTCCAAAGTTCTGATGTGCTTAGCGAGTTATTTGTATTCGTTCAAATAGGCTTGGTATTTGCATCACATCAAGATGTCTTTTTATAGCCCCACGCTCAACATGTGTATTTTCTTAATTGACTCCCGTACAGTTTTTCTTTTCTTGGAGAATAAAGGACACTTAAAAGATTCATGGTCATATCCTAGTAGTTAATCGCTACAGACGATCTCCACAACCGGCCACCTTAGGGGTGGGGGAAAGTGACCGTTGTAGAGACGTGCCCTTAGTGGAGTTTGAACTCTATCTATATTCTTACTATCTTTCCCACTACCCCACAAAAATGTAAAGATCATCACAAGGAAACGTAATCACTTGCTTGCGACTTATTTTTTCTTTGTTAGTGACATTACAGAGCCAGACCTTTTTCATAAAGTGAAAGACAAGCGTCCCTCCGCGGGAAGCACCGCTGGCCAGATCCTGCCAGTCATTTCAGATAAGTCGAGTCACGTGACTCAAGTTCAGGGCTCCAGACAAGATCAGATAGGTAAGGAACGAATAGTTTTTTTTTGACGAGGGATGGGCTGGTGGCGGGTTGGATAATTTGTAAAAAAGGCAGTGAAAGATATCACTCCCTTTTACTTGTTGTAGAATTTGCTGCATTGAATTCCAGGGTCAGAGCTCCCTTGAAGCTAATTTTTATTGCTATAATTTATCTGTTTCACCCAACTGGCCGTTGTATTTTTCAGAAGCAAGAAAGAAGAACAAGAAGAAAACTTCGAAGAACCGAAGCATTCCTGAAGACTTAGGTATATCTGTAAGCGTAGAAAGCCTGTTGAATACGTTTGTTTTTCACGTTTTAGTCAATTTTGAAGTCATAACAGGTACCTCTCTGTTAGGTACTGTATGGTATCTACGTGTTGCAATACTTACAAAGACCGCTAGTGAACAGTTCACAGCTACTTAAGAAGGAACTGGTTGAGAGGAAAGACGAGGGGGCAATGGGGTTCTGACCCCATGATGTAGTTCTGCTCCGCTGATATTATTTTTTCCCCGCTGTAGAAACCGATTCTTGTGGTAGTTTCCTGTGCCGGAACATTGTTGTCTTTTTTCCATTTGCACTGTGCTAATGTTGGTTTTGTTTTCCTTTTTAGACGTAACCGGTGGAGAAGAAGTCGACGAAAGTGTCGAAGAAGAGACTCGATTAAACAGAAGTATAGGAATCTCAAAAGAAAAGATAAAGAAAAAGAAAAAGATAAGGAAAGTGATGAGCTGGAACTTCTAATAATAAATAGATAATGTGATCCTTTAGTAATAAGCTCAAAGTCTCAGAGAAGTTTACAGCTCGACCGCGCCATCTCAATCAAATGGACTTTGTTGGCCTGGTTTGAAACAGAGAAAAGCTTTGGGGGACCGGAGTCAAATACGAAAACGGCAACTTTTAGCACCAGACTCGCGAAATATGAAGTATATAATTTATTATGTACGCGGCCAGCGTACATAACTCAGTTGAGTTGTGAAAGGTTACAGTCATGGAGCAAAACAGTCTCTCGCGGAAATTAGTCGCGTTAGGCGACGGGAACGGGTGTGAACACGCGAGCAGGATGCACAGAAGGTCAGCGGGATACAGAAGGGATTGACTTTAGTTTGCCGTGATTATAAGTGCTTTGTTGCAGTTTTGGGCAACGTCCAGTTTACATTACAATAAAAAACTGTGCCTATTGCGAATTATTATGCAACATAACATAATGATGAACATAACGATATATAAATGAAATCAGAGCCATTTTATAGAGAGTTAAGAGTTACTTGTCAGCAGTAGAGTTTAAATTTAAAAGATTGATTTATTACAGATTTTTTATTTGTACAGAATATAGAGAAAGTATTTATTATTCTAATGATGTAAATGCTATTCCCACATGTTATATAGTTAGTTAAATGTAAGTAAAAGTGCAGACGTTGCAGTATCATACAGATTTTCATCGATCGTAATAAGTAATTATTTTCCCCCAACCTCTTACCTTATATTGAGGTATGTGTTGTACCTTATATTGAGGTATGTGTTGACTCAGAGGTCCCCTTCTCATGTTACAGAGGAAAAAGGCTAGGCAGGGTTACTAGGTGTTGTTGTAGACATTTTTTCTAACAGAAAGAAAGCGGTCCATGTATATTATAGAGATGAAATAGCCTTTCTTAGGATTAAAATCTCAGTTCTCCGTACTATTTGTCATACGCTTGATGTGAAATTTAGTCTAGCATCGAAATAATGTTCTTGTTCATGTTCTCATCCTCCAACCCCAGCCTCCAGGGGGAACTGTCAACAGGTGCATGAAACGTTGATGATTTCACAAAGAAGATTCCATTTCTGTGTTGCAATGCAAATGTGTTCGTTAAACGTGTTGTTAGAACTTTTTGTAACTACCGCAGATAAAGTGTTGACACAAATTCATTGAGAAAAATACGAGATTATTCAGAGATTAAATTGAAATTATTAGGAGATGTAAATTATTAATTGGTCAAATTCCACAGCAACCTTAAAGTTCAGTAATTAATGTAAGAGAAAATCAATAAATTAATGATGGTAATAAATTGTATTGTACGTTCGCGTCTTTGAGCGCAGGAAATAAAGCGTTTTCTTCGTTACAGGCTGGCTTTTTTATATCTGCTCTATTTTCGGTGGTGGTAATTTCAGCTGTCGAGTTCGATGGTCAAAAAGGAAGAAAGCCTGCATTTTTCCAGGAGTTTTCGTTTTGGCGGCTTTCGTTGAGGCAGAAACAAAACTCTTGTACAAAGTATGTCTTTATTCCTCTCTTCTCGCTGCTCACCATTGATTCAACGAAGACTCTCGAGATAAACTTTGATCGTTGAAGTCCAAAGTTATTGAGAGCACCCGAGAATCACCGAAAGCGCACGAAAGTCGCCGGGAACATACGATAGTCACTGAGAGCACCCGGGAGTCGACGGATGGTGGGTTGCTGGTAGGTTGGTTGGCGGTATGATGGTGGTGGTGACGTCAACGGTTAGGCAACGGAACCGGAAATGAGGGATCCTTATCCACAGATATCAGTTACTTGTTTTTCACTCGACGTCATCAAGCACCAAAAGGGAAAAATGTTAGTCGTCAATAAGACCTCCAAAATATATTTTTCTTATAAGCTTTCAGCTCGATCATATCCTTTGGTTTTAAAGTTGAAAATGTTCAAGATGTTTCCTTTTCACACCACGTCGGCCACAAGGAAATGAATGCTGAAAGGAACGACTCCACCAGTGATTTTTTTTTTCAGTCTGAAACACTTAACGCTATATAAACTGTTAATGCGAATGTTTACAACTCAATAAAGGTGAACAGCATAAGTAGATTCCAGGGTTGCATTGATTTTTCGCACCTTAACGAGACACAAACATGGCGTATCCATCCCGATGAACATTGTACATCATGTGTGAAACTTTTGTGACGGATAACTTGAGTACGGAGTGCTCACAGACTTGAGGCTGGAAAAGTTGATTATTTTATTAGCTTTTCAATTATTTCAAATTCTTTTATCTTATTCAATGTGTTTCGTGGCGTGTCAGTGTAATCCTGAGGTGTGTGGGAACATTTTAGGGCGATCGTTCTCAAGAATTGGAAATACTTCATAAAAAATTCCGTAACTCACTTGCAGCTGTACTGTTTGTTCGCTTTGCTTCGCTGATTCGAGTTGCATCACTGTAACAAAGTTTCATATTCCTCGAGGGTTATCCTAGGATTGAATAAAGGCATTTTAATAGTAATATGCGTTAATAGTTTTCACTTTTTATTAATTGTATTTCGTAAGTTTTTGGCCCAGTCTTGCGGTTTTATTACTTTCCCTTTGGCGGTAGCGATAGCACTTAACCTTTGTTGTGAATTGATCCAAGCTGGCACGTCTTGTTCGAACTCAGTGGAGCATGCTTGTTAACGGTAGTCAGAAATTTAGTTTTCCAATTACACCACTGAGTATCGCCAGAATTATTGCAGGACCAGTTTCGCAGACTCAGAGAAATATGTCTGCGAAACTTCCCCCGATCAAAATTTCGGAAATTTCTCTTAGAGATAGTAGAGTAACCTCTAAATGGCGAATAGGACGAAACCTAGGTTATGATCGCTAATCTCAATATGACGATTCCAGAACAGACTACCCTGCCCTTATAATTTGTAAACATCAAATCCACTTGTGATAAGTAGGCTCATTTATCATTTCTTGGAGCCCATCTAGGAGAGTTTAGGTTTAATTACCTAATAAATAATTCTGAAACCGAAGCGACTCTAATTTACTTAAAACCCGTTTCAACGACGAGTTTAAGAAAGGACTTCTAATTAATCCAAGAATAAAACAATTGATGACTATTTATATGGTCCCGGTACCCGAGACAACTCTCTCCTTAAAGTTACCCTGGCCGGGGTAGCTTTCAGCATATTTCTTTCCAAACTTCAGCCAGCCGTTTACATCACGATCGCGTGAGCGAGTTGCCTCGCCTCGATAGGTACATGCAGGCAACCCTGGCAAGCGGAACAACTTTTCTTCAAAGAAACGCTTTGGCTTGCCCAACCAGGACAACTCCTAAATGCTCAGATTTAGAATTTGAAACAGAAATTCGTATCAAACTCCACAAAACCCATTGTGATCAAATAACGGACGAAAATTCAAAGAAAAAGGGATATTTGCACATTTGATTATGTAATAAAG
>Ga0126337_10000667_pt1 | contig 18404 bp, 17 predicted proteins | sample DipCmetagenome_FD_92527 | JGI IMG/M metagenome (GOLD analysis project Ga0126337, IMG submission 92527) | Coral microbial communities from La Bocana,Puerto Morelos, Mexico - Diploria C A metagenome | ecosystem: Host-associated > Invertebrates > Cnidaria > Coral | place: La Bocana,Puerto Morelos... | reverse complement strand
TAACAAGTTAGTTGTTCATGAACTAAACTAGTAACAGTTTGCGAAATATAAAGCAAAAACGAAATAATATCCATGTACTAAGTCTACTAAAGTTTATCACGCGACAAGTTAGGTTATGAGACAAAAAAAATCTAGTTCTATATTGTAGTTTCAAATTTGGCCTTTGTGAATTTAGTTGTTTTAGGACACAAAAGATCAACTACTTAGTGCTAGCATGTGGGCCAAGTGGACCATCTATTATATTTGTAAAGATTTGCATAAAAGAAACAAACTTGTAATCGATAAAACCCATGGTAGCCTTTCGGGGATCAGAAATCAAGTTTCCATCCCCAAGTTTATTTGTGGCAGCAGTGCTCCCCGGCTTATGGGACCAGAGCTTGTTTCAATCCAAGCGATACCAATGATAGTCTATACCTAAACAGCAAAGCACTAGTGAGAACAGCAACTGGAATCCAAAGCTGAGTTCTAGCTTTGTTAACAAATAGGACTTCTTCTGCATTGAATCTATTTTAGTGACATTTTAGTGACACAGTAGTAAAGCTGTATAAAAGAGATTTTTCACCCAAGAGTAAAATCCTCGTGACTGTGCCTGTCTCTCGCGCGCACTTTATGACTAATCAATCAAAAAAAAAATTAAATCCACTACGTTCTCGATTTTCTCAATTTCAAAGTTATCTGACGGTAAATTGGATGTAAGAATAAATTCTTTTGCTAACCTGGGGCAACGAAGAGTGCCACTAAGCAGTTAGGTTGTTCTGGTGCTTCGGGGCACGGAACCTCTGGTTCAATATTCATGATCAATCGTTTTCGGACAGAAGCAGCGCCTCTGGAGTGATTTGAGTAGTAGGAGGATCACTGGCTGTACCAGGCTGTGCAAAACTGTTGGTGATTTTGTCGTTTGCATAGTTGTAGCAGTTGTTATTAAGTCGACCAAGAGCTTCATTGTTCCACCGATCCAGGTTGAGTTTAGGTTGCTATATTTTCTCAGCTTTATCTCCTTTTCTGTGAGCCTGCAAAACCTCTTGGAGCGAAGCCCTTTGGGCTTCAAGAGGCGCACTTGAAGGGTGAAGCACTCTTGTTGATTCGATTGCCTGCAAAATCTTCTGACGCAAGTCAAAACTTGTGTTATTGGGCGAGCGCTGTTGCTGTTTATGTTGAGAGCGCGCTAGTTTAAAATTAACGGTCGATCGACTCACAGTCGCGTATGAACGATCGCGTATGAACTCGCTCAAGTAGCGTTATTAACCGTTTTTAATTCAGTTGATCACAAAACTCCATGCTAACCAGTCATTGCTAACCAGTTATGAAGAGATCAATGTTAATGAACAGCCTAAATCAGAACGAAATCAGTACAACAGTTAACGCCGTACAGAGGCAACACAAAAAGTGAGTTGTAGACAGTTTATCATGATTTTTGTTAGTTTCTACAAGTTGTATACGTTCAAGTTATGTTATTAGCTAGAGCTAACGTAGTTTATTTATTTTGTATTTAGATCGAATTGTAATCATTAAATACGATTGTTGAAGCTCTGTGTGGCTTGTCCTTGTTCGACGGAACAAAATTTGTAGCTCCTTAGTCTCTTGGCCTACACTGTCAGCCAATTCTGGTTCCTCGGCCTCTGGTGGATGCACTAGAGAACCTTTGTACCCAGGAATGGGGGGCATGTGCTGATGACGGAGAATTTTCCCAGTGGTTCTGGAGCGGTGCAGATGCTCTTTCATTCTCTCGAAACTGTCATGACGAGAGTGAACCGATCAAACAGGATCAGGAACACTGTATATCACCAGTCACTTTGTACTCTCCTGCATTTTAAAAAAATCAGTTTATTCCCACGTCGGTACTGTTCAATTAAATACAAACGAGCGTCAAGGTAAGGTCCAGCTACTGAAAAGATTCATTTTTCTCTTCGTCAAGTCAAGTTGTGCATTGGTCAGCGGAAAGGAAGGATCGACCGATCGACCGAACGACCGACCGACCAAGTGAGTGAATTCGCGCTCGCTCACTCAACTCCTATTTCGCATTCTGCAAAATAGTCGTTAGAAGGAATGCCATGGACAGAGCCATGAATGAAGTTGAAAGGCTGTCCAAAAATACAAAGACAATGGTGAGCTAGACCCTGCATGCCACTTGAAGCAAATGAATAACTAGCCGCCCATAGAGTGAATAGCACGGGCTAACTTGTCAAATTTGATCGACGCGGCCGGTTCAACGTTTGTTACCACACTGGAATTAAGTCGACTCTTTGTCGAACCTATGTGAAATTTATTCGATGCGACTTGGATTCCACATTTGACCTAATCCTTAGGGACTTCACGTTGTTTTTTTGCAGAGGACGGCTAAGAAATGTACAAAGATTTCAGTATAACGCACGTGCGCAGCCATTGTTCTGCTCATTAAACCTTTTGTTTGGTGACATAATCGTTGCTGTTGCAGTCGTGGTTTGCTGAAGGTCATTAATGAATGTTGAGCACGACTCTATCCCAGATTTCTTTGTTTCCCGTTCCGCTGGACAAGAGTAACGTGGGCTTTGGCAACGAGATTGCAGCAAAACACATTTAGACGGTAGTCCGCATGAGCGGTTTTTGTAGGTCACGTGATGAGCTCTCGATAAATAAAAAGGCATTAAAAAATGCATCTTATTCAACTTGAGAGACGGACGGACATTGATGAAAGTAGCGTGTTTATTCAACTCGTTCTGTCGACCTCACCCAAAATTGATTTGTGGAAATGAATTATGTTCTGTTCCTTTGTACTGGAAGCGATAGTACGAAAGCCGGACAATTAAAAGCCTATCTACAAGGCAAGCTTCGTTCGATAGCAGACTTTCGGACCATCAAAGACGTTATAGGGGAGGAACAGAAGCTTAAAGATGAACTTCCCCGCAGTGACTGCGTTGTGCTGATCGGGTCACGCCAGGCGTCATCCCTTATTCACAACAAACGTACAGAAATTGAAGATGGTTTTGAGACTTTCGACGGGAAACTCTTTCATAAGGAGTTTACAGAAAACAAGGATCTCCAGAAAAGGCTGGTAATTGTCTTCTTCACAGAAAGAACCAAAAACGACTGGATCCCGACTGATTTTGATGAAAGAAGAATATTTCACCTGGAAGGTGGAAAAATACGAGGAAATCCTGTCCTACATCAGATTGAATACTGCACAAAGGAAATATTGATTGGAAAGACCGAGCTGTGGCTAGAACCGGACCCCTGAAGATGAAACAAGACATTCTACAATACCGTGAAAATGTCAGGAGATTAATCCTAAGCTGTGGTGTGGCGAACATGCTCTTCAGATAATTTGTGCGAGTTAATTTTCTTTACGACTTATATCATTTGTAGTGAGTAATATTCTGTGGGTGTTTGAGGCTCGGCCTCCAGTGTGTGTTCTAGGAACTCATTGCCATTGGCAAAATGAGGTAACATACTGCTCCTAGGTACTCTTAGGCACTTCTTAGATTTTTCACTTATCCTATGATTATTATCCTGTCTTCAGTCAAAAACGACGCAATTTAAAGGAAAATTCACGTTTCACCCTAAAGCAAAAACGTTTCATTAATCGTTGAAAGTTGTCCTTCAGTAGCATTTCAAAAACTGACAAAAGTTCAAATGAGGTCTGAAACTGGCTACTGTGAAATTGATGTTAAAATCATTTAAAATCCAAACTTTGGCCGATTCACGGCATCATTGGGGGATAAGAAAACCATACCATGTGTAAGGCTCATATATCTTGAAATGTAAATTATAAACGTGTGTAAAACATAAATAATAAGGTACAAATGTGAATAAAAAACTGATAAAATGATCTAATGAGCGAGTGCCATTTTACAAAGAGTCCCTTAAGATATGCTATAAAGGTGATTTGAGCAAAAGGCCCGCGAATTCGCTGCATTCCTCTCGGGAGTTGAGGGTAGGTTTGTAAATGCTTCAAATAGGTGTAGATTTGCGGGGTCCTTTTCTAGTACAATGTTCTTGATTTCGATGTGTTTTTTTACGCAGACGTTTTCATTATTGAGGTGTAAGTTCTCTTGCACGATGGTGGATAAAGCGTGCGGTGCTCTCGATGTAGTGCTAATTGCAGTGGTTACGCGTTTTTTCAATAAACAGCGTTTCTTGTAAAGCACAATTTGGTGTTGGAGATAGCGCAGTTGTCCCTGGTGCATGACCGTTCCGTGATTTTGTGGGAGAGAGCTCGTCTGAGGGTGTGTGATCTGTACGAGACACGCGAGTTGAGTATTTGGGAAATACAAGGAATCTTGAGGTATGACCATTTGTGTTTTGAGTGGTCCACAGTCCTTGTGATGCTGTTTTCCAGATGCCCATTAAGATGGAGGATTAGGACGTATGGCGGGCTATGGCCATCGCGTTCGAAATAAGAGATCATGATATCTCCATGATATGTGTTATTTATCACGATACTGCATGTTATCTTGATATCTTCACAGCATGAGATATCAGGATAAAGGGATAACTCTTTTTCCCCGGAGAGATATCTTGTCTGCTAACAATTTGTTCCTTTATTGCATTTCGTTGTCATCGCCACCAATTACGTAATACAAGGCTTGTCAACTTTATTTTCAATAGCGCACGCCGTATATTGAGCCTTACAGTCCGTCTGGAGTTTATTTACACTTAAAATCCATATATAGTATAGCTAGATATATAGCTACAATGATGTACCTTCCGTGTCAGCTGCCAACTGTTTTACTTAAAACTTAACTTCTAAGTTTATGTTGCCGTGGGCAGGCTCCACCAAATCAGCTTCACGGGAGAGCACAGCCATGTAGTCTTGATAGTTTTTTCGAAAAAAGTCTCGGTTTGATAAAGGACGTTAAGCGACTGCTAAGCAGTGCTGAAAATGATGAAATATAGTTGTCGAATTCTGCATTGCTAGACTCGAAAATCTCCTTACAAATTGTGTAAATCTTTTCCGCATTAATAACTGCATCGTCGATGCCGTGCAAACCATAACTATGTGCAAACCTTTCTTTTCATATTGAGATCACGTGTCCCGGGAGATGAGGGAAGAACGAGCTCAGATTACAGCGCTCCTGTCCACGGCTACGCTGTCAGAAGGCCACGGAACGATATCACATTTGACCAGCTCGTAGGAGAGCTTCAACACACGCAGGATTGCAAACTTCCTCGGCGTTAGTGTCTTCATAGACTGTTTACAGTCACCTATTTTTCCGTTAGATCGTAGAAGTCGATGGTTGAGTTCGACGGGCCGCCATCTTGGTCTCTTGATGCGAGCGAAAATAGCGAGAGTACAAAATGCCCGTAGGTAGGGGTTCCTGATGCGAGCGCAGCTGAGAGCTGAGGAGAGTACACCGACCAAGATGGCGGCCCGTCGAACTCAACGATCGACGTCTACGACCTCAAGGAAAAATAGGGGACTGTGAACAGTCTAGTGTCCCCACAGTACGACGAAGGTTGAGTGAAAACCCACACAAGGGCTGAAAGAGATTCACAGAAAGCGCTTACACTTAGTACAAAATCACGTTCCCTTTGGCTTGTGAGCAGCAATTTTGCACAAAAGTTACGCGTAGGATATGACTAAAATCCCACACTAGAGAATGTAATTGTTTCAATTGGGTGCTCAAGCTGATAAAACAGTCAGCCCCCAAAATTACCCTGATGCTCACAATCAAATGCGGGGAGGCAGGGCCGTAGCCAGAGAAAAACATATGACTGGGCCAATGTGCATGATTAACTTCCGCTTCCTACGTATTTCGGATGTATAGAATAAACTACAAAAACAAAAAAAATGACTGGGAAGTGCCAGTTTAGTACCTCGGTTTGTCTAGCAGCGGGGAAACGACTTACAAGTTACTAGCCTCGGCTTTGAGGGTGGGGGATTACGACCCTAAGCGCGTATACTCAAAAACCGTTATAACCATACTGCGGGTATGTAGGTAGGTAAAGTCTGCATACGAGCCAAGTGGCCCATCAAGCCGGAGCTTATCCCGGTTTCTGTAGCATGAAGCGACTAGGAATATTGCTACTCCCCTCTGGATGGGATGCTAGTCCAGCATTAAATTCGCCGGTACCCATTTATACACCTGGGTGGAGAGAGGCACTGTGAGAGTCAAGTGTCGAACATAACGCAATGTCCCCGGCTAGGTCTCGAACCCGGACCGCTCGATCCGGAGTCGAGCGCACTAACCATCAGGCCACCGCGCCTCACACTTTAGTCTTCTGCTGTTTAAGGCGCAAAAGAAGAGAAGAGAGAGTTTGTAAAATGGTCTTCTTAGTGAGTAGTAACTCGTGGCAAGCATTGCAGAATAGCTTCTCTTCCCTTCCCTTCTCTTATACACAAGTGTCGTTGGGAGATGAATCCCGTATTGCGCTCTGTTCTCCCTAGCAATCTCGCATCCAACCCTATAAGAACACGAATTCCCGCTCCCACTAACGATTCAAATTTGCGCTTCCCGCCCCTGTTTTCAGCTCAAATCCCGAATATCACCGAGAAGAAAAGCTAAATCCCACATCCCTGTCACGAAACGAAAAAATAAATCGAGAACTATTCAGTGGATAAAGTCAAGAAATTGTAATGTTATAGGACTCTAGGTAAAAAAGACATTCCCCCAAGTTTCTGGTGTTTCTAGACTTCAGATACAGTATTCGAAAAATGTTTTGCGCAAATTTTTAGAGTCCAGTATTGAGCCGCCATGCTGGTGGACTCCTCCGTTACTCCCCCAATGGCGGCTGATTATTTAAATTGAACCAACAATCATTTAGACAAGTACTCTTCCTAACACTTAAATCGTAAAAGGGCCACAAATCCCTGGAAAAAGTGTATATTTTTCTACAAATGCGATCGGAGCGATATGACATGCACCGCCATAATTCTGAACTTTAAAATGCGCTGGTTTCCAAGCGAAACACGCTTTTATGCTGAAAAAAATGGTAACAGGTATAAATTGAGATCCCTTTGTGCCTGATGAGGATAAAAACTTTCGTGGCTCTTTAGTTCTGGATTTTGGAATCTCACGTCACGTGAAAAAGATCTATTAGGGACCCCTAATCCACCGTAGGAAAAAGATGGCGGATTACCACAATGCCTTGCGAAACTAACAAAGTCTATTATGTACAAAGAAAACCAAATTTTTACAATATTTTCTCCCTGCACAAAAAACATTGAGTAGCCTAAGTTTGAAGATTTGCATTTTTATGAAAGTTGTTGAGGTTTTTCGTGCGCTAAGAACTATGTGTAAATGTACCAGTCGCCATCTTTTTTCTTAAGGGTGAGGGTTAGAAAACTGTGTATTAGTATCTACATATTTTCAACATAACTGAAGAAGTTAGATTTTTCGAAATCTCAACCTTAAGGTTTATTATTAAAGTATTATAATCATCTGCAAATTTAAACTTTGATGTTCTTATAAAGTATATTCATTGAAGTATGTTCCTTTTCAAATTTATTATATGTTCAGTAGTAACTAACTTTGCAAAAAGAAGTGCGGAGGAGGGGATTTTAATTTATAATATTTGAATTACTGGCAAGTAGTGATTTTTATTTGCCATTGTTAAGTTTGCTTTGGGTTAGTCTGAGGTTGAAGTTTGAGAAACAATTTTTGAAACCAGCTTTTCCAGATGCTGTATCATACTCATTACTTTTACTTCTCTTTCATAATATAGCAAACACAAGGGCAATTAAATATATTTTCTAACACTGAGAAGAGAGTCCACCATAGCCCAGTATCTAAACACAATTTAAGTGCTTGGTGAAACACTGTTTGATATGTATTAGTAATTATTTTTTGTTACTAGAGGATGCATTTTCTGTACAGACAGCTAATGCATCCCTGCCATTTTTATACTGAAGAGGCATTATCCATCCAGATGAACTTGGCCAGCAAACATTTGTAGTCCATACTCCAAAGGAGTATGGAGAAATAAAATTGTAAAAAATATGTGCTACCGGAATATTTAACATTCTAAATTGTTTTATTGTGGCAAAGGGTCTAATTGTTTTAGTATCACCCAACTAGTCGGACAGTAAAAGCAATAATATAGTTAGCAAAAAGTTAAAGAAAGATTTATTTGGGAATAAAACGAAAGAATTTTGCTACTCGATGACTATTGCTAATAGTCCCCTAGTAGCGTAGCCAATCAAAATGCAGGATTTGCATTAGTCCACTAGTTGGGTGATACTAAAATTTAATATCCTACATGCAGACAACTGTCATAGCTATGACATCCTCTGTTTTACCCAAATTCATGAATAATTATTATTGGGTTTAGAAAGGGATACCAGATATTCCAAGGCTGCCAACTGAAATAACTACCTTTAAAAGCTCTTTATTCAGGAACAAATTTATGAGAACTAAGAATACGCGACAAGAATGGTCACCAGGTAGACACAAGTTAAGTCATTAGCATTCAAATTGTAGAAAAATTCAGTGCAACTAGGTCTCAAAAAGTGGCACATATTTTGAGTTGCTCAGTTGAATTGAGAGTTACATGAAACGGTAGGAAAATAACTATTGTCTTCTTTACTTCAAATATAGCTAAGTCTAGCATGTGAGCTCACCCAACTTTCGCCCGAAAATATCGCAACGTCCCGACAGGCAGCCCCTGGGTCTCCGAGGATGCCACCAACAGGGTGGACAGTACAAACAGGCAACTTACATTTCTGGATATCATTTTACGTACCGAAGCACTCCTGATTCTTTAACTAAGTCGCCTGCTTCTAAAACTCCAGCAAAAGTGTGTTTTCTAGGAAGCCATCACTGATTCCTGCCATTTTGGTCTTCTCAAACCTCGCTTCCCAGCTCACCCTCGCCTCCTGACGAAATCGTCTAGGAGAAGACCCTGGGGACGAGGTTGAACTAAAAATTTATTTACCAGCCTTCAAGTTAGGGTTAAAAGATTAAGGCAATGAAAAGAGAAGAACAAGCGGTTGCTCGAGCGAAATGAAGAGTGAGAAGGAAGAGCCTGTAGTTGATCAACAAGCTGATGGCCTGGAAGATGCATTTGATAGAGAGTTCTGGATCGAGGTACCGAACTTTTATGAAATTTGTAAATGAACTTTTCCTATTTAAGCGTTTGAATAGCGAGTTTAGATTGTTTGATATTTTTTATGGGGTAAATTTTTTAGACTATATAATAATAATATACAGACATTAAGTTACTAGGTTATTAGGTTTCCCACTAATTTCACTTTTTCCCTTGACCTTGTCTCACGAAACTTTGAGATTGGAGGGAAACAAAATTCACTGTTCCCCCAAGGGACCAGTCATTTTAATCACTTAAAAGTGATTTATTATATATATAGCAAAGCAAATGGGTCAGACCGGTGAAAAGCACACTGAGATTCAAGCGATAACATGAGGCCACCATGAACTTTATGCTCTGATCACATGCAACAGGGTCAACATTGCACAGATAACCTTGAACTGCTTCCTGTTTGGCATCTGCATAGTTCTTGCAATGCTACCCATTCATGGCATTTGGCAGTAAACAGTTTCATTGTTGCATATCATGTGACCATGAACTAGCCAATGAACTGGCACACTGTAGCAGGAAAAACATTATCATTTATGAAAATAATTATTTTATAGTTTAGATTTGTACTCTCTTGAACATAACAGCCTAAGATGTAGGCAAATGTTTAGGATGAACAGAGCAAAGTAAATTGTTCTCCCCAGCCAGTTGATGTGACATGATACATGTACTTAAATGGATATATAAATTCAGAAGAAAATAAAATTTGAAAAACATAAAGGCACACTAACATAAATTTTTTAGGTTCGACAAAAGCAAAGTGAAGGAATGTCCTGGAACAGAGCCATGGATGAAGTGCGAGTTGAAAGGCTGATCCAAAAATACAAAGACAATGGTGAGCTAGTCAGTGAAGACCCTGCTCTTGTGATGTTAAAAAAGTGGCCTGCATCAAAACAGTATCAAGATAATTCAGATCGCCTTCCAGGCCTTGAAGAACTGGTATGTATTATAATATATAGAATCACAGCCTTATTTATTTTTATGTATATTAAATCTGAAATCACAGAAGAAATCTGATTGTGTGTTTGATCTATCATCATACCTTTTGAGACTTTTATAGAATATTATATATGTATACTTACTAAAGCAAATTTATATCTGCCAATGTTGTTTGAGCTTCAGCAATGCTAAAATGTGATATGTAGCTTAGTAAGCAGTAGAATATAGTACATGCCACCTTAAAAATGCTTTGTAGTACTGACCACACAGAGACGTGATGTTACAAGTATCACAAGCTTGATGCAACAAAAGTTGTACTCAAAATTATTACTAGCTAATGCTTAACAAATTCTGCACCCCACGTCAGAGCCAGAGTTTATAATTTAGAACTCCATCAGTCTGTTAGACCAATACATACCATAATGTCGTGTAACATTGTTTCTTATTATAAGTTCATAAGTTCTGCATGCATAAACATAAATTAATAGACTATGTAGAATGACTATGTAGGATGTTGTTCAGTGAGATTGAATGAGCTAGTGAAGGACAGAAACTTCTAGCCTGACTGGAAACTCCACCAGCCCTAGGCTCTGAGACATATCACATTTTTTGCTTTTGAAACACTGTCATTTTAATTGTCTTTTTCTTGGGTATATTTTCACTTCATTACTCATTCACTAGCTTTTTGTTCATGCATTTGCTAATCCTGTGACCACAACTTGAACATTAATCAGAGTGTATAGCTCACATGTTTCAAGGCCAATTTGCAAATCTATTTCCCTCAATTAAAAAAAATGGTTTTCTCACAATAATTACATTAAGTGACAATTAGCAATATTTAGTAGTTATTACCAGTTTGCTTTCTTGCAGATAAATAGATTTTTGGAGATTCTTTTAAAGAGTACTGAACTTAATGAAGACAATCGATACGAGACATTCATAGATGAGGATGATAAAACAAAGAAGACATTGATGCACTATGCAGCTGAGCTTGGCTTTCTACAGGTCACTAAAACACTTGTGAAAAAATGTCCAGGCTTGTTGGCAGTGAAAACAGAAGCTCAGCTTAAGCCCGAGAAAAAACAAGGTTTACTACCAGTTGAGTTGGCTTTGACTATGGAGAATGATGATGTGGCGGCATATTTGATAAGAATGATGTGGCATGAAAGGTAATGACTGAATTCACTCTGTGACTTTTACCCCTAAGGGTTGTTAGTCAGTGTAAAGTGAAGACTGCATGCTACAGATTGCAGACTGCAGACTACAATGGGTAAAATGCAGACTTCAGACTTCTTAACTGAATCATGCTACCATTTCCATCATTGAGAGCTAACTGTAAACAGGTTAACCGAAGTGTTATTTTAGGCTAATCTAAGAGATATTCAGGCTAACTGGAGTGCTGACTATCACTGCAAATACGCCTGAATAATCCTGTTTATCAGTCATGATATGGAAGTATCATCATGATGATAAACTTTTAAAATTCTGTAGTCTACACTCTACTCCTGGTCTGCGGTCTGTAATTTACCCTTCGTTGACAGTCTACAGTCTGTTTTACAGTATTGACCATTTTTTTTATCTCCCTATAACTAGTTGCCGAACTATCATGAATTGGAATGCTTGATTTCCCCTATAGGCAGCGCATAATCTGGAGTGTAGATCTAATGCTACAATATGTTGACGTCACATTTGTGTATTATACTTTGGTGTGACTTGGCCTTTGTTCATATTTATTTTCTTCAGAGTTCAAAAATTATTTTCATGGAGGCCAGGGGATATGTCAAGTCCTCAGCCATCTTTGTTCAGTTTCAAGTCCATTATTGAGAATTCTAAGATGAAGGTGAGAATATTATTTCTAGCCCATGGATGGAGAGAGGAAACAAAACTAGCTAGTACCCCTGTGTGTAATCAGACTATTACCTTCACCAGAATGAGAAAGGGAGGAGAGTGATCAATTGTCCATGAGGGAATATGAAAAAATAAAAGAAGATAAAAAGACGAATTTGCAGCAGAAATGAACAGCAAAAAATACCATTACTACATGTTAATATTTACTGTACTAAGTAACTGTCAGTGTTGCAAATTTTCAAATTTTACAGCATTCAGTAGTTGCCATATTAGACAAGATGGTGAACCCACACTGGCCACACCTACCAAAACGCAAAGACAGCTATGACAGTCAAGAAGAAGAGAAGGGAGTTGAGGGTGCATGGAGTACCATCCCTAATGATCCATTTGACTGTCACTTTTACTACCACATCCTAGATGGGGATGAGGCAGGCCGGCCTCCTAAGGTTATGGCCTCAGGGGGAAACAGGTTGACAAATAATGTACATTTTAACTGGCGTGACAAGTCTTGTTTACATCTTATTGCAAAAAGCAATAACAAGGTGAGGCAACATTAAAAATCTTTTGCTATAGTGTAATAATCATTACGGAATTACACTACCTCAAGTTTTAGTTCATTGGGTCGTTGGCATGTGGTTACATAGATTTCTTTCACAAATTCACCACTGAATTGAATGGCAACTTCTGAACCTCATTCTGAACAAATGTGTACCACTGTACCATTGCTGAGGTGTGAAAAAGTATCAGTCTGCAAATCAGCCAAGCCAAAATGGTATTATGAATGGGTTTTGGGTGTGTTTTTAACACAATCATATCTGAGATCCTAGCTAAAAGGTTTTTTGGACTAACAGTTGATTATTGCAGTTGGTTATATCTCCAGGAAGCCTTGCAACATCCTGTAGTTAGAATGCTGATAAAAACAAAATGGCAGAGCTACGGACACAGATTTCTATGGTAAACTTATCCTTCTATGGTAATAAACCCTTCACATAAATGGTGCAGCCTAAATTTGAATTACAATCCTTAGCCTCCTACTTATGTTTCCAGTCAACAGATTTTTTACATGAAAGTGAGGTTAAGGAGGTATAAGTATTGTTATTCAAATGTTGCTGCCATTTATGCAAAGGGTCAACTCGCTACTAAGGTTTTTTTTACAATTTGCTGACTCCCTTCAAACCTCTAAGTAATATCTTCAAATACGTGTTTTAGGACAATTTTACCAAATACAGAACAATGCCTTTTTTAAAGCGAAATTTGACTCTGTTGCCCACTACCAGCCAATTTCTTACTTCTTAAAGGTACCTAACGACAATTGTATCTGTCACTTTAAGTGTTTATCTTTAATTTGGTTTCTTTTTTTATTTCTTTTACAGCCTTCAAGCCGGGTTTTATGTGATTTTCTTGCTCCTCTTGGCATATTCTCTAATACACGGCTCAACTAGACTGGACCCTACCCTTTATAAGGGTATTGCTGACTCACTGCGTGGCTTCTGTGAAATTGTAACCCTTGTTATGGTCATCTTTTACATCTGCGAAGAAATCAATCAAATGAGAAAGTAAGTACATGTGATGAAAAAAAAAATGTACATGATAACTGAACTTTGTCAGGGGGAAATCTTTCGTGTTCCAGAAAACTCGCTTAACATCGAGACATAGTACTGGTGCTAATTTCAAAGGGCTTTTTTGCGCTGCAATGAACTGATACTTGATTCTTGACTTTCGCTCATGTTGTAAAAACTTCAGTCAGCAAGATGCCAAAATGGCGAAATAATTATAAGGTTAGCCCTTATAGCTATCTAGTTAATTTAGAAAGCACCCAGGTTATCGTCAGTGCTATTGACTCTCCGATGGTTAGCTTAATAATTGTAAGGGTAACCCTACAGACACGCATTAAGGAGTAGGGCACAGAGTCCCCGCAGGAGCCCATCTGGCCTTGTCTCACGGGTTGGTGCTTCACATAGAGTTAACCTCATTGCGCCTTTTCCCCTTGGACAGAGTTGTCCAACGAAAATTGTTATGCTAAAAAATTGCTACGCTACTGGTATCCCATGTTGACTACTACCCGTGGTGCCATTTCATCATTTTTCACACGCCAATTTTCAAAACTACGTGTACCGCCACTAGCAATGGCACCAGGCAAACTACTTATACCGCTGGATTCAAATCAATTGCTATGATCAGCAGGAACATTACAAGTATCTGCCATCTTGTCTTCTGTCTTGCAGAGATAGATACTCGTACTTCAAAGAGTGGATGAACCTGTTTGACTGCTTAGGCCTGCTTCTAATCCTGTGTATCATTCCACTACGGTACTCTGACAGCAATGCACAATGGATGGTGGCATCGGTAGCTTTCCTCTTCAATTGCTTAAGGATTTTTAAGTTTTCTTGTGTGACAAGGTAATCAGTTTGAAAACTAATTCTAGTCTGTGCGTGCCTGGTTTGACCGTCTTGACGAAATAATCTTAAAATAAAGAAGTTTAGTTCAAATATTTTGCTTGGCCTATTGTGGAAACCAATTGCGCTTCTGTTGAAATCCTGATTAAAATTACCCTGTTTACTAATCTTGACATATTGCCATCAGTTCTTTCTATACATTTTTTTAGTGTTAAGGAAAGGTGACAGGGGTGGGGCAAAAATATAAATCCTTCCCTTCACTCCCCCTTCTCCTCCTTTTTTTTGCTAACCCGGCCCGTCCCCCGCAACTTCTCCCCATTTTTTGCTCACCCCAAGCGCGCTTGTTTGCTCAAAGGCTTCCTCACACAGACAGATATTTCAAGTTCGTCTATGTCAAGCTACAGTATTTTCTCCCCATTCGCTCATTCTGTACTTCGCAGTTACACGATTTCTGATTGAAATTAAACGCATTTAGACTAACTACATAGGCTCTTTTTTTTCTAATCAATGTTTCGTGTATTTGTAGGACCACAGGATTATACACAAAAACCTTGGCCAAGATCATTAGACAAGACGTGACAAGATTCCTGATGGTTTTTGCTGTGCTTTTTCTCTCCTTTTGTGGCGCGTTGTTCTTGTCTCTTTTTTCCTCCAAGCAAAGCCAACAATTTAGGTGCGTGTTATTAATGGGCTTATGAAAACGTCCTTTATTACAACTTTTTTTAAGATAAACTTAAATAAACAGACAGACGTGTTCAATCTCTTCCGTCACTTGAAAGATGATTGAGACTGGACCCCCAAAATTCCATGCTGAAGTCGGAGTCTCTGATGACGTATTACTTGCGCGCAAGAAACATCAACCTCGTTTCCAGGGTCTTCTCTCTTCCTTCCTGGTCACGTTTATACAAATCAAATCCGTACCGAGGGTGGTTCTTTGACTTAATTGTGTCAACACTGTCTTCGCTGTGATTTTTGCCGATCCACAACGGGAGGTTTACAAATTCCACTTCCTACTAGGCAAGCTCAGTGCTGAGACAAACTTTAACTTTCCAGCCCCTCCCTTCAATTACATCTATGGAATCTGCAAAAATCTAGCAGATACATGACCAGCCGCGACCAGGGTACTTTCTCGAGGGAGGAATAGAGAGGACCCTGTGAACGAGTTTGAAAAAGCAAACTACAAATTTTAAGCTTCATTTTCATTTTCAGTAGCTTCGAGGATGTGCTGTTAAGCGGTTTTCGTGCACTATCTGAGCAGCAGCCAATTGCGCAAGATTACTCAAGCTTCAAGTAAGTGACAGACCATCTCAACTGTGTTTGTTTTTGGTGTACTGCCTGCCAACACGGCAAAATAATTATTTTTCCATCTCACCCCACCCCGACCGACTTTAGTCCACTCCCCTAAACCCACCCCAGTCAAACGCATGTTGTATGGATACTCGCTCGACGTTCCTTTGTAAAACTATGTTTTGATTCTATCAAACCATCACAGATGGGAATACTTGTATTTTTTTTGGCCCCCAGGAACTTATTTGTCCTTAATCGCTGTTAAGTTATGTGTGATATTAAATTTGTGCCCTGATATCGACTCTCTTGCAGTTGGCTCTCGATTCTGCTGATGTTGGCTTACATGGGAACAGTGATCGTTATTTTACTCAACATTCTCATCGCACAGATGAGTACAACTTACACGCAGGCCAAACGAGTCGCTCATCTTCAGTATGATGTGGATCGTATCTTGCTGCTCACTCGTATGGAGAGATTTCCTTTTCTGGTATGTAAGCGTAATGGAATGGACCGCCGTCAACGAGTATGTGCGCCCGCGATTGGTCGCGACTGCGTGTTTCTCTGTTGTCCCTCCGAGCCTTTCCGCGCGCGAGTGCGTGACAGTGAGTATCAACTTTGCACCCCTGCCTGCGCGAAGGTCATTATCCTGAATTTGACTGATTTCTATTCTTGCAACTGTTGTCGTCTTTGCAGAATTTGCGTGTAAAGTTTTACAAAAAAGGAGACTGGATCAGTGAAATGAAACTCGCAAAAGGTTGGAAGTTACATTGATATTTGATGTCAGTTACCACGCAATATGTACCAGTTTCAGTGCTGTCCAATTCATTGCATTGTGTTCCGCGGTCTTCAATACACTTCAATATAGAATTTCTCATCCTCGGAGATATAAAGGGGCATTGTCAAATTATTAAGGCAGGCCTGTCAAAATACCGGGGGGACTAGACCTTGGATCGATTAGCGTTCCATCTAGGAGAATGGTAATACTTAACATTAACGCTTTTGAAAAGGCACAACTATCATAACTTGCAGTGTTTAGGTTAGATTGATTGCAGCCTGTTTTTCTCTGGAAATTGCACCCGTCGGAACCTATCCCGCTCGTAAAAAGCTTTTGGTACCAAGTGAATCTACAACGTTTACATTTCATCTCATATCCAATCCATTGTGAAGGATCCAACTGAAGATAAGTTTGATTTCGTCTGTCAAACGCGTGATACTTGGAGACTCTTAAAGTCCAAGTTGTTTCTTTTTTATCTTTCTAGAGCTTCTTGAATTCAGCGAGGATCGCCATCCTTGGGAGTCAGTAGAAGAGAAGCTTGATGCCATCAGGTATGAGTTGCTTACTTCCATCATTCGTCCGTTCACCCGTCCTTCCTTCCCGCCTCTCTTTGTTCCTACCCCTCTTCTTCTGTCCTTGCATCTCTCCCTCTCTGCCACCCCTTTCCATTTTCACTTCCCTCCCAGATTCTGTCTCCATCTCTCTATCCTTGTCTCCCTGCCTCTCACCTCCTTCTGTCCCTTGGTCGCTACCTCACTACCGTCGTCTCTTTCTTCTCTTAGCAATTTTCCCGACACTTTCTCTCTCACCGTCCCTGACTCCTTTTCTCCCTACCTTGCCCCCTCGCTCCCCTCTTTCCTCTCTCAGCAAATCAACAATGATATTTCTCTCGCTCATTGTATTTCTCAGTAGTATGATTTTAGCTTATTTGGTCTTGACAGTTGTCCTTATTTTTTTCAGAGACGAGATGAGAAAGATGATTAAACAGATGAGGCCTGGACGAGAGTGCAGAGCTACCCGTTAAGATGGTTGTAATATAATATAGATTTAGCCAAGCATAAAACTAAGTGGTGCTACTGGGCCGGGTTGTTTCAAGCCCGATTAAGCTAACCCAAGATAAGCGAGAATTTTGATTTGAGTTTTGTAACATTGCAATGAAGTTTTCGGTGTATTGTTTGGGAATCTGTTTTCAGTTTGAATGAAACCACACATAACAAAAGCAGTGAATTAAAACATTTGTATGCAAGAAAATTTATTCTTCGGTTGATTTGAGTTAGTGTTAACCCGCTTCTGAACAACCTGGCCGTATTTACAACAAATTTACCTGACATGAGCCCACGATTCATTCGAAAACCAACCCTTGGTCGGCGGTCAAATTAAAAAAAAACCCGTGGCCTAGATGAGCTCTCAGCAAGAAACGTAACCTCAGAAGCGAGGGTGACTCGACCATCGTAAAACAAGCAAAAACGAACTCTGAGCCCGTAAAATTCGTTTTATGTGTAATAACAAAGATCCTTCTGGTATTTAGAAAGTACCGTCTAATGATGTGTGGGGCTGTGCTGAGGAAACAAAGAGGAAAGAAATCAAAGAGGAATCTTGCAGGAAAGTCACAAAGTTTTCCGCGTCACGCAGAGGCTCAGTTAACCCTCGGCTCGGTTATTCATTACTGAGTTAAATTTAATTTTATCTGCATCGCAAGCTTAATGACTCGCGGCTAAAGTGTCAGTTTAGCCAGACTGAAAAATCAGAATTCATAATATTTATCACTAAGACATAGCTGTTTGATGTTTCAACGATGACAGCCGGTTAGGACAGAGGGTTTTGCTAAAAAATAAAATTTGGGCCTTTCGTAGTTACCCAGATATCAGCCTGGGATAAGAGGAGGTTTCTCTTTTGAAAACAGAATGTTTTACTGTAATTTAAGTCTTTGTCGAAGCCATTCACTAGCCCGGAATTAGTTCCTTCGCCATAAAATCGCTGACGTCTACTACGTTAAGTGTTATACTTTGCTCTTTGCCGCGGTCTTCCTTAGCAGTTCTGTGTTTGTCCAATTTGTTATTTTTACCTGACAAAGAAAATCGCAACCGTGAAGGAGATTTGAATACCCGGTGTAAATAAACATAGATTTTGTCGATTTTAATTCTCCGTTT
>Ga0126337_10000666_pt1 | contig 18408 bp, 15 predicted proteins | sample DipCmetagenome_FD_92527 | JGI IMG/M metagenome (GOLD analysis project Ga0126337, IMG submission 92527) | Coral microbial communities from La Bocana,Puerto Morelos, Mexico - Diploria C A metagenome | ecosystem: Host-associated > Invertebrates > Cnidaria > Coral | place: La Bocana,Puerto Morelos... | reverse complement strand
CTCATTCTGTCATATGTCGTCATATGTCATTTGTCATATGTCATAGAATAGAAAATAGTTAAATAGTCTTAGGTTTTAGATTTTTAGATACAGATATTGCGATGTTTTTGCGTGACAGGCGCAATAAATCTGCCATGCCTGCATGAAGCGACCGACAGTGCACATGTAGCAGCTTGCGAAAAATGGAGGAAAACTTGATGTGAACATGAACCCAATGGCAATGGTGCAAAATCAGCATGCAGTACGTGCGTTTACAGAGCGACCGGGCCACAAACAAACAAACAAACAAACAAACAAAACAAAACAAAACAAAGCAAAACCAAACAAAACAAAGCAAAACAAAACAAAACAACAAAAAAAACAAACAAACAAACAAACAAACAAACAAACAAACAAAACAAACAAACAAACAAAACAAACAAAACAAACAAAACAAACAAAACAAACAAAACAAACAAAAACAAACAAAACAAACAAAACAAAACCAAAACAAAACAACAAAACAAAACAAAACAACCCAACCAAAACAAAACCAAAACAAAACAAAAACAAAACAAAACAAAAACAAAACAAAAACAAAATCAAAACAAAACAAAACAAAACAAAAAAAACAAACAAACAAAACAAAAAAAGAAACAAACAAACAAACAAACAAACCAAAACAAAACAAAACAAGACAAAACAAACAAAACAAAACAAAACAAAACAAATAAAACCAAAACAAAACAAAACCAATACAAAACAAAACAAAAAAAAACAAATCAAAGCAAAACAAAACAAAAACAAAACAAAATCAAAACAAAACCAAACAAAAACAAAAAAACAAAGAAACAAAAACAATCATTTGAAAAAATCGTAAAAATCAACCATGAAAAACATGTTTAAGACTTAAATTTTTCATAAATTCAGCCATAAATTTTGTCATAAATTTAGCCATAAATTTTTCATAAATTTTAAATTTTATATAAAATTTATGAAAAATTTATGAAATTGTTTTACTGGCATAAATTTGGTCATAGTGGGTTTCATATTCTTTTCATAATGGTTTCATAAAAAAAAATATTTTGAAAAAGGGATTTTTTGGCTCTTGCCCAACTCTCAATCCTATGGGTATCTATTTCAAGCCCAAAAATTTGTAAAAACACACCAACGACTTTCACCACATCGGCACCAAAAAATCTCCCAAGAAACGCCACACCGATGATGGGCCGAGAGATTCGACGCAACAACTCGCAAACCTCCGGAAGTTGAGGACAACAAGGTGATCCAGAATCTGGGGGTCGTGCCGTTTCTGGCTGCTAGAAAAATCTTCTACAAATAGAAAACTGTGGGAAAATCCGCAGGTTTTATATGCAAATGTTTTTTGTCTGCGAAGAGATAGGCAAACAAAACAGTTTCATTCGCAAATTAAGTTTATTGGTAGTTAGTTTGTTGCTAAAAACTAACTACTAGGAATTCGCTATGAAAAGAATTCAGGGAAATCTTCACCGAAGTCGTTCAAAGAGGGGTCATGATACTGGTTGATGGGTTCAGAAATCCGGAACCGCCTGAGATCCTACTTCAGCGGTTGACTCTCAGATTCATGTTTTTCTTCCGGCCAAGCACTTTGAAGGGTGGTGTTTCCATGCGTTCTCGGGGTTTCATACCTTTTGGGGGTGAACAGAAATTCAGTGCGTCAACTCAAATATCTCAGGAATTATCTCAGAAATTACTGGACCTTTCAGTTGCCACCCCATACTAGATCCGCAAAGTCAGTTTTGAACTCAACCGAAAATCAGCTCTATTTTTTCGGTTCCTTCCCAAAGGCTTCCCAATTTCAAAGGAAATCCGCAAGTTGCATCAACGTAACGCAGCGAGCGCTGTTCGAACGAACGTGAACATTTACCCCTTCCGAATTCGGGACAGGAAAGCCCCAAGGTGAAGATACCTGGAAACCCAAATGGGGCCCCTTGTTTTGGTTGGAGTTGAGGGCTTGTTTTTTGGGGGGTTGGGTTGACCTCCAAAAATCAAAGTCATTTGGGGTTCCAGGTGTATGTATATATATATATATATGTATATATATATGTATATAGCATATATACTGTATATATGGATCCATTTCATCACCCAAATACCAACTGTGGCTAGTCAAATTCTTGAAAATCGGGAAAAAAACTCAATAGCCAAGCATTTGATCACTGGAATGTAATTTTTCACAAGGGACGAACGCAGCAACGAACAAAACCAACCTGATCCGCCATGTCCACCACTTGATATGGAGAATATGTTTCTTCATAAAACAAGTTCACGAGTTCACCTGGAAAGTAAATGGTACGATTCCCTACGATGGGAGTTTGCTTTAGATAAGGAACCATTAAACCAAGAAACACATGGGGAATTTTCTGTGGTTTCCACTCCTTTCCACTTGTGGATGTTTTGTGGATTACCACAACTTTCTATTGTAAAGTAAAAAACAGCAAACGCATTGATTTGACTGCCACCAGATCCAATGGGACTCGTGATTTCTTTCCAAAAATTCACCCCACTATCCATGCGCCTTGTGAGAAAGCTCTGCGTCAAACTCTGCCTGGTGGTTTGGGCATTTGGATGATTTCTGTTCTTGTTCTTCTAAATGGAGCCGCCGTTCTGATGAAAAAATAGCATAGTGTCATTCTGATGAAGAATTTCAACTTGAAATGATGACAAAATGGCAGGTTACTTTTTTGTGAGAAGTTCAGGTTGAAAGGCAAAAAAAATTGATTGTATGGTCATGTTGGAAGGGCTTTCACTCAGATGTACCATATTATCTATAGGTGCGTTTTTGTAAAGATTCGAGTTCATCCAGTTTTGTTAAGTCTCGGTTCGGTGTAACTGTCTATGACCAGTTCTAATTGCTGTCCTGAAAATGGTAGTTTTATGGGTTTTTACACTCCGGAAGATTAACATGGAACCATATGGAACCTGAGAATGCACCCCTGGAAGAGGAAAATCATCTTCCAAACCAATCATTTTCAGGTTCCAGCCGTTAATCTTCGCGGGTGCATCTTTTCTGCTAAGTTCTCTGTGATTTCACTGCATTTTTTCGATGCCTCACAAAGAAACACCAACTCTTACTAGCAAGAACTTAGTCACCTAAAAGCCAGAAGTAGTCACCAGTACTGTTGCTGCAAGCGGTTTGGGTGATCCTTAGTAGTGGTTAGTAAGCGGGAAAATCATATGACCATTTCGGAGACTCAACTCATCTTCCAGGGTGAGAAACCCGTTTTTCCACTAAAACCATGGGAGGAAGGGTAAATAACCAGAACTTAACACTCCAAGTAGTCTCATAAAACGTTGCTAAAACGAAGGCTTCAAGCCTCAAATTATCTGGACAAAAACCCTGACATGAAAGTCCCAGGGTTAAGTCCTTGATGATCGTTCAGGCTTCGGGATCCGAAAAGTTCATTGGCTTATGAAATAATTCCTATAAAAAACTGGGTAGTTTTTTATCCCCTGTAAATAACTGTTGTCTCTTATGAGTTGAGTATCTCTTCAAAAACGACCCAACAAGATTTCCCTGAAGTTGAAAGTTGAAATTGTACGAAACAAACATCCACTTTCAGATGGTAGGTAAAACCACCATTTCCCATATTACTGTTGATGGAAGAACTCCTGCAGCAGTTGATACGGTAAATATCCCATTATTTACAAGGTTTCATACATGTCAGGTGGTTAGCCGGATTTCTTCCATCAGCCGTATGATCCAGTGGCAACCAGGCAACCAATTTATACATGATCAGCTTCCAGGTAGATATGATATGATCATATCAGTGGTGTCTTGTGGCGCCGTTGGGCCACTTGAAGACTTGATCCCTTAGAAAAGGGAAAAGAAGAACATCTTTCAGACCTCCAATGTTTGCCTGGAAGCCGTTTGTTTTAGGAATATTACAGTATATGAAAATTATAGGGCATGACGTGAGTCATTGAAATCAATGGAAACTGGCTATACAAAATCGAAAAGAAGTCTGATGCAACATATTACAATATTAGGAGATCAGTATACAAGTATCATACCATCCTATGAGAAATGCAAGCAATTCCTCCCAAGAATGCCAAGTCGCATCTTCAGACTGGGCACCTCAATGAAAAGGTAGCTAGCTCACGGTGTTGGGTGTTGGGGCTAGCAGTTCTTTCTTTTCGGTTTTTACAGCTGGAAAGGTCTTCCAATAGGACGAAGTAGCAATCTACTCCCCCGAAAATGAACAGCAAAAGCCCCTGAAAACTGATGGTTGGAAGAGGAGCCTTTCCTTGTGGGATGGCCTATATTTTGAGGGGCTAGGTTAAACTTCAGGGGTGTAGGGGAAAAAAACCAAACATGTTCCAACCCAGCCATGAACATCAGACAATCACTTTGAGACGGACCAGGTTAAAGCCTCATTGAATGTGGATCTTCAAAGGCAATTTCTCTAAGGGCAAAAACCCTGGGTTTTCTGCTTTTCAATACTTTGCCGCCTTTGTCACGTTTTCGGGGGTTGGGTGTTTCTTGTTTGGGATTCCAATGGATCCACGAAAATAAAAAATCACCTGGCTTAGGCAATAAAATCTGGGCAAGTTCTAAATCCTTAACCTGCATGTTTCCTTACTATTCGCTACCTTTTGGGGGTTTTCCCCAACCAGCGGTGAACGGTCGCAGGTTAAATCTTGCTGATGAAGCTCCTCCAATTCGTCAAAAAAAAAACTGCCATTTTTTTGTGGTGCTTGTTGAGGCTTCAAAATCGAAGCTGAGGATTTCAGCCAGACAAAAAACACATCGGCAAATCTTGCCAATAGAAGAATCCTGCAGTAGTTGATAGGTAGTTTATCCCATTATTTACAGGGTTTTATACATCCCAGGTGGTGCAGGATTTCTGAACCATCAACAGTATGACTGGATGTCTAGGGCTATTACGAAACACCCCTCAAACAACTCTACAAATTCAATTTCCCACTTCGACAGTGCTAAGGCCGGCCCTCCATATGAGCTTGCCGTTCAAGACCCTATACTGACATTCCGTTAAAACTGATTGGGTCAGGTTTCGGGATCCTTATGTTGGCTTATTGTAATCCCCCAACAAAATAACTGGGTAGTACTCCCCCGAAGTTTAACATGGAACCTGAAAATCAGCCCCTGGAAAAGGAGATTCCTATTGGAAACCATCATTTTCAGGTTCCATGTTAAATTTCGGGGGGGTATGTCATCCCCCAACAAAATAACAGCCATTCAGACCCTGGCTCAACTGGTCAGTCACTGCTGTTTTTCCAGCGGACGAGCTGCCCAGAATGACCAGAAAGACACCCGGAGGAAGTTCCAATGCGCCTTTACTTCCTGAAGAACGGCTTAGAGAAAAAAAAACATGGGGAAATCCCATCCAAGTTGGAAGGATAGAAACGAAAAAAAACTGTATACAGAAGTGGTGTATATTAGGATAAATCAAGAAAAATGAAAAGATAGATGCGTATGTAAATATGATAAATATTACATGAATATGATAAGTGTATATATATAGATATACGTACATATATATATATATAATATATATATATATATGTACAACTGGCAAACATTTAACTTTCACTTGCTGACTTGCAATTCAGGGTGTTCTTGTTTTTTATGGGGAGATCCTTGATGACTTTCAATGGGCGGATCCAAGTCATCCCATTGGATCTTCAATGGGGATTCTATACCTACTTGAGCCACGTTCAAAAAACCCGGCCAGATCTTTTCCATTGAAATACTGGTTGTTTAATAGGGATCCTTATTTCATGGTTCATTATAATCCCCACATAACTGGGTAGTTGTTCATCCGTTATATACCCTACACAACCACGATTTTTGTGCATTGCTCACTTGAAAGATCCTTGGAATTCTTGTACAAGCTGCCAGTTAGTACTCAAAAAATAAATGTCATCTAGTACCACTGAAGATACTTGGCAGAATTTAAGTACATCATGCAACATTCAAAAAGTAAGAAAATCAACAAAAACCTGACAAAACCTTGGCGGGCACGCAGGTTTTGTAGAAGTCTTAAGGTAGGGCAGCGCTGGTTAGGGCAAGTACCTAGTTCCAAATATACCAAAGAAAAGGGGGTCCCTAGTCCCATGTTTGGTGTATCTTGTTTAGTTGGTGGTTGAACCAACCCATTTGAAAAATATGAACATCAAAATGGCTTCATCTTCCCCAAATAGGGATGAAAATAAAAAATATCTAAAACCACCACCTAGTTGTACCTTTCCACAATTTAAATGCTACAGTCTGTTGAATGGGGATTATGACAGCATCCAACCCTTACCCTTACCCTCAAAAAACCCGGCAGAATTACAGTACAGAAGATAGACCTAGCCTGTCGCAAGGTCTTAAGTGCAAGCTGTTAGTTTCAGGGAATGTATCTTTCATCGCCTATCTTAGCACTACAAGGTTGTATTTCTGATGGGTCAGTCAGTAGGCTCGCCAAAGCCAAGGCCCATGATCCCTTTCTACCAAGTCTGAAAGGAACCTGTTCATGTAATTTCTCCGGTGAAAGATGGTTAATGCTCAAAAGCAAAGATGTGAATCTGTAAATTGCATGTCATCTTGCACTGGCAAATGTCTGTCAATCATCTCCCTTTGGAGAAAAAACACATGACCGCAAATTCAATCATTTTTCGGCGAACATTGTTCTTTGATACCTCACGACAAGTCAATATATGTTCTTCATCATCACCTCAAAAATCCAGGGATTTTTCTTTTGGTTTCGACCAACATCTCTTTTAAAAAATCTTCATCTCCATCTTCATCACCCGTTTTTTTGAACCCTTCAACCTTTCCCCAGGTAATGGTCCCTGTCAGGCCTACGATGGGATGTAGCAAATCCAAGGTTTTACTCAGTGAAGATGAAGTTCCCGGACTGGCAAAATCTCTGGGAATTTTCAAAACTGGACAAATTGATGGAAACTATCTACCGACCTAGATATCTCTCACGGAACAAATCCCAATGCAATCTCAAAAAACTTGCATTTGGTTTATATGATTATACCAAGTTGGTGGTTGTTTCCCAACCCATTTGAAAACTATGCTCGTCAAGTTGGATCATCTCCCCAGGTAGTGGTGAAAATAAAATAGTATTTCACATCCATTTTCACTTGTGCGTTAGATCTATAAGTTTCATCAACAGTATGGAATCTACATAAAATTCTTCCATGAGGTCGGTTCTGAAGTCTAACTTCCTCGGAATTCCTTCATCAAGCGGGCCGTTGTTTAGACTCTAGGGTATGTTCTCGGGCTTTGAAAAGATACTATTACCCTAAGGATCATTGGGCTCTCCAAATGGGGTGAATGAAGCTTAGTATAGCATCACAATAGTCAGCTAGTTGGTTGAACCAACCCATCTGAAAAATATACAAACGCGTCAGATTGGGATCATGGGAACCCCAGAGGTTCGGGGTGAAAATTCCAAAAAAACAAACTGAAGTTTCACCGGGTGTCGTTCTGAATCGCGAGGCTGAAATAAAAACCACCGAGGAAACACCAAAGGATCCCAACATCCAATCTTTAAGGCCTTACCGAATCCTACCTCCCCTGCGTGGAGGATCATCCCACTTAGTAAGTAGTGATCGGATCACCCTCATTTATAAGCCATTCAGTTCGGCCATTTGCAAGGGGAACCACCCGGATCCTTAAGGGACTCATTAGATCACCATGGTTATTTTGCCACTTACAAGTCACAGTCATGGGAATATCCTCTGACTATCAACTAATGGTGGTTCGGGCCCTCGAATGGTCGGTACCCCCTAAATAACTTTCTCCCATTCTTTTCAGGGGATCTCAGGAATGCCAACCACCAGGACCCAAACCACCAATTAAGCATTACCTGAGACTAGACCACCTCAAAAAAATGAAACTGGTGCCTATTCCTTTGAAAAATTTCTATCATGACCTCTGCTGGAAGGTTTAGGGGCTTCAAAGAAAACTACTTTCCTGGAGGGCCTTTGTGATATAGTCATGTTGTAAGTCCTACTGTTTCTATCACTAGATTTCTGGGTTTTCCAAAAAAATAGCTTGAAAAAACGTGTTAAAAGGTCGATCCTTTCGAAAAAAAATCGGGGTCAAATCTTCAAGAAGTGCATTTCGGCCAAGTCAAAACCTTCCCCAATTCGTATCCCGATTCCATGGTCGCATGAGCAGCTGCAACAAAACCCACCCCCGTGACATGAACCATTAGATCCTGACTAGTTCAGGGTTCCGGGATCCATAGTTAATGGCTTATGTTTCATAATCCCAACAGAAAAAATGGTAGGTATATCATCCCCTATATATACCTGGAACCCAAAACGGAACCCTGTTTTGATTGGAAAAGACCTTGTTTTGGAGGGTTCAAGCACCAAAATAGAGGACTTTCACAGGTTCCAGGTGTATATATATATATATATGCACAGCAAAGAACCTGACAGCTCAACTCTTTGCTGCTTACACGTCAGAAATGTTGACGAATGGAATACCCAAAAGTTGCCATAGTTGAAAGAACCTACCGTTTTTGCAGACCCCAAAAAGTATTTTTCAGTTACATTTCTAGTGAGGGTTTACCGATTTGCTGTTTAATAACAAAACAATGTTGATAAACATCGTACCGCAAAATGATACCTTCAATGCAGATTTGGCATATACGTTTACATCATCTTCTTAAGGTATGAGCAGCTTGGTGATATCTCCTTTTCATGGCTCCATTGTGAAGGAATCGAAGAAAATCTCAGATACCCAAAAAGCTCCAAAACGTCAATTCCTTCCAACCAGGTCGGTGCCCACTCAAGAAGTAATTGCAGGATAGAATTCCCATCCCAACTGAGCAACGTGAAACAAACCCTGACATGACTGGATCCTTTTGATGGCTCGTGAAATCATCCCTATATAACTGGGTAGTTGTTTCCTCCTCTATATACATCTTTTCTTCCGCATTCATAGCCAGGGTTCTTTTGGTCGCTTGCTCAACTGGTGAATGGATGTTACTGCGATATTTATTAACCCAACATCTCTAATAGCTGTGATGTTTATTAACCCAACATCTCTGATATCCACAAGTCCAAGTTGTTGACCGCCCTTGGACAAAAAAAAAAACTCAAAAACTGACCTCGGGGAGAGGGGCAGCACCAGCGTTCGTCTCGCCACTGCCATTCAGCCTGGAAGGGGGGCCAAATTGTGATTGCACAAGGTGGGAAGATGATGTCACGTATACAACATGGAACCTGGAAAAGGAAACACATCGTTTCAAACAAGCAATTTTGGGGTTCCATGTCGTCAATTTTCAGGGCTGCAAATATAAAGATCATCCAATTTCCGAGGTGATGTCATGTTGAAAAGAAAACCACCCTAAAAGGGATCATATAATCATTCTAAACCTTTCATTCTGGTTTGTGTCTAATACATCGAAGCAAAAAGAGATGCGGCAATTCAACCAGAATAGATTCAATCATGGGATGCTAACCTACCCCCTCCCTTTACTAGTCCCCCTGGTGATTTCAAGATAGAGGTCAAATAACACCTTAATAAGGCCTTATTAAGGGCTTATTTTTGATTCAATCAACCACATGTTCAAGAGTTCCACTGCAAAACTACCATTTACAGTTAGCTCTGGCCAGGTCGTTATACTTTGCCCAGATATATATATATATATACGTACATATTGAGATGCTCCCCCTTCCAGTAACAGTGGAAAATGAAGGTTCCTAGAGATCCCTTTGCTAAAAATGTCAATCCTGATAGTGATTGTTACTGACAATGGGGAGCATCCCATACAATTATAATTGTATCATGGGTCCTCCAATTTATATATCATCTTTTCCAACGTCTTGTCCAATTGGACCCTTTTTCCCAGATTTTCCGTGGAAAAAAATCCCAACAGTTAAGATTACGAAATGAGCGCCGCGTGACTTGGGCGTTTGGTTCTATGATGATGTTGGATTCCGTATCAAAATGTGTCAAGGGGCTACGCAAAACAAAAACCTCACCGATGAACAAATACTCCCAAACCGATAAAATAACTCAACTGCAAGTGAAAGTTTCACCTCGTTTCTGCTGCATTTTTTGTTTACGAAACTCCCAAGTCACAACCCTGCCAAACCACGCAACACCCAACGGTTCAATAGCTCCCCGGCCGTTAAAGGCGCGGAAGTGGAATCCAGGAAAGGAATGTGAAAAGCTGTTGAGCCAAAAAAAAATATGGCAAACGGCAAAAAAAAATCTGGAAAATGCCATTTTCCTTCAACGAAACCAAAAAATAGATCGAATTCTCCAGCCTTTTTCCCGGAAAAAGGTACGGTAAGACCTGGTGTAGTCCACACACCAAAAACCTTTGTTGATATGATGGGTGGTTTGCGCTGAAAATTTCTTGATGTACTGCACCTGGTTTCTGGTGCAAAAAGAACTTTTCGCCGAAGAGGGTGTTTTTTGCACTGGAATCTAGTCTCCTTTGGTCAGTAATTTGTGCTGTAAACTGCCGATTTTCAGCGAAAACCTCCAACATTTTTTGGAAAATTCTCCAAAATATAGTGGTACCCCAAAATGACCATTTAGGTAAACCCCACAGTTATGTACACTGCGTCATTATCTGAGGGTATCCAACCTATAGTCATCTATTGGTGGATAGCCCTCCCCCATCACCAAAATATTTTGAGCACGGATCTTGGTCGGAACCTATGGCCCTATGCTTGGTTTGGCTTGGAGATAGAGACTCAATACAACCAGCCCCCAACATCACGGAACCCATACAAGCAGATTGAAGTGCTGTGTATAGAGATACATGGGGGGGTCCTGCCGAAACACTGGAAAACCTGCGGAAATCGTTTTTAGATTATGATATAGGGATCCCTTCATATAATAAATGATTACCTGGAAGATTGTTTACCCTCTGTTGCAGGGTTTTGGCAACCCCCGAGACACGTCGCTGCTGCGCACGTCGCTGATGTGCTACATTCCCCTGAACTCACATGGCACAAATGCAGGAAGTCAAAGTTTTCCGAAATCAAAAAATTGGTCCTGTAGCCCAACAGGGCCGCGGAAAACTGCGTCGTGCTTGCCTTTTGGCGGTTTGTGTGTAGAACCTAATCCCCCAACATTTGGCACAAAATCACAACCAGAAGGACCAACACAACAGAAGTAGACCCCAGATTTGTGGCTAAAAGTTTCCTCTAGGGAACGAACATATCCCCTGCCAGCCGGCACTTTTGAGTCAATGATTGTTTTATTCTTTCAAGCTTGGTGGAATATCTTAGTTCCCCTGGAGTGTAACTTTGGTTGATGCGTCTAAAAGCCATCCAAACTCAGACTTGTTCAGATAAACCTTGCGTGTGACCCAGTATGGCAAATAAAGGCTATGAAGGCTTAGGTTGGAATCCCCCTACTATAAACAATGTAACTAATCCTGGTGGTCAGTGTTAGTGAGAAGGGTGCCACACCCAAGATCCACCATCTCACCTCGTTTCACTCCATTCCCTTCTTCTGACCCCACGGAATTCCCCATGACCTCTGCGAAAGTTTCTTTGCTGGCCACCTAAGAATCAGTCCGGCAAGAAATCGCCATCTAAGTTCACTAAGCAAAAAGGTACCCCCAACTAAAATGAAAGAATTCTTCTCCTAAAAAGGGATCATTTTTTTCAAAAGGAAATGAATCATCTGAACCAACCATCCATTTTCAGGGAATATTCGGAAATTCGTGAGTTTCCAGGGTGGAAACAGAAATAAAACTTGGACAAATAGAATCATCCTGGATCACAAATTAGAAGATGATGCAATGAAATTCGCGGTTCCCTCCCTTTCCCCGTCCCCCCACCCAAAAAGAAAAAAAGAATGGACACGAAAAAAAGAAACAGAAAATCCTTGCCCCAAAAAAAGGCAACGGGAAAAAACAAATGGTAAAAAAATAAAAATGGTAAAAAATGAGAAACAAACAAACATACCTTCTAACTCCCGGAACCCGCAACTGTTGCTCTGCAAGCTGGGGTCAAGAAAGACCCTCCATGCAAGTCAACAAGAATTTAAGGCCCCAATATCCCTTACTTGGATTTTGCTTTAGGGTGGTTTTGTTGCTTTCTACAATGGAATTCGTCACCATTTTCACATGCTTCCAAGGATTTAATGCAAATCAAAGCTTCTCAATCCTCACTTTTGTTGGTGTGTACTTGGGATATGCCAACATGATAGACCGTATTCTCTCTTCAGGAGGAATTTCGGGGGAAGTTCGTTTTGGGTGTCGGAAAAAGAGGTGTCCCTTTTTTGGGGGATTCATTTTACAAGTTGTTTTGCAGAACTTGGCACATTTAATCACATTTATTGAGGGGTAGTGAGACAGAGATGATGTTTTAGCCCTGTAAACCTTCCCCAACCCTGCGTAGTTGTAAATGAATATAGTTGGGCATAAGTAGGGATAAGCAAAAATACAGACGCAGTTCTTATACATATATATATACAAACATTATATACAACAGATCAAATCCAGTAACCCAAACACCCCCATTTTTTGAACGTGTCTCGAAATTGACGGGTAAACAGCAACTTTTTGCCTGCCGGCGCCTTGACTCCGTTCGCCAGAGTAGTAACCACCACGGGTGCCTGGAGAAAACGTGTCAAGGCCACCGTTTCGAAAGTGGCCTGATAACTTTGGCGAGTAACTTCCCCTAAGGATCCGGGTTGTTCCCGGATCCTTCCAAATGGCCTAAATTTTAAGTGGCTTATAAATGAGGGTGATCCGAACTACTTACTAACTGGGTTGCAAATAGCTTGATTTGTAAATGGCTTGGTTTATCCCCCTATCCGTGAGTACTAGGTGTTTCGTGATCCTCCACCCTAAGGAGAGTTTTAGGCCAGGGCTCAAAGACACTGATATGGCAAACATGGCACCTACCCTCCAGGGAACTAACATATCCTTTTCGGCACTGTTGAACATGATTTTCCCAAGGATAGGTCAAGGTTAGTTTCCTAGAGGATAGATCCCTACCAAACAGCACTCGTTTACCGCACGGGAGTTGGGGGGGTTCACCGGATCGGACCCGGCGTGAAAAAACGTCCGGTGTTGGCGAAGCTCGGAGCTTCGAAAAAAAAATAATAATCCAAGAAACATGGGGCCCCGATGATCGGACCCAACGTCTTTACAAATCACTTCTTCACGTCAAATCAAAGAGATATTGTTTTTTTTCTTCGGGTTTTTAAGGAGGGTAATTCCATCTTTTGATTGAAAAAATCCATGATTTAGGCTTTGGTGCCCAACTACCAAATCATCGGGTCATCTATCAGGGTGGCAAAGCCACGTAGCAACGCAAGCGGATGCGGTTTTTGGGGTTTGGCCTTGGGAGCAAGGTCGCAGGTGCAGTATATAGTCACCCTTTTTTGGCCGTATTTTGTTCCCACATGAAGAATAATTCTACTAGTTAGAATCAGGATTTTTCCGGCTAGAATGATTCATTTCACCATTTTCCTGCTGGATTTCCTTCCGTCTTATATAGCCCAAAAAAAGTACAAGGAACTTTCGGGGGAAAACAACTGGATTGCTGGGTTTGAGGGGGTTCAAGTTCATGGTAAAAATCGACCGGCAACTACGTCTCTCTCGGATTTCACCCCTCAATTTTCGGACTTTCACGTTGCCTTTTTTGTGGCTGGTCAACCTACCAAAAATAAGGGTTTAATAAGGCCTTATTAAGGGAAACCAATGATTGACTAGCCCTTGATAAGCTGGGGTATGTTGGGGGTTAGGCTGACCAGCTGTAAGCTTTCCCATCCAAACTTGACTCAAGAACAAAAAACTCGAAATGTTTGACAGGTTTTGTCCGACAAAATGTGCTCAGGATTCGCTGAAGGTAATAAGCCCCAATAAAATCCCAACAAAAGTCTCTGGAACACTAACATGTTTCACCAAAAAAATGGAGGTATATGTGGAAGATGATGTTCATTTTCAAAGGGGGATGATTTTCAGGTTCCAGCTGTTTTTTTTTTAGAGGTGAAGCTTTGAAAAATGAACGAAACATGGAAATCTAAGGGACCCACCCGGGCCCCCACAATGCCACCTGGAACCCCTGGAAATTGCCGGCCTTATTAACTAGGGGATGATAATGGGCTTCATAATCCTGCCTATTTCTTGTGGGAAACGTGGCTGGGCCCCTTAGATTTCCATGTCAAGTCGGTGGAAAGTAAAAAAAAATCACCTTAGACAAACACCCTCGGAGCCCTTTGAAAAAGGGGATATTACCCAATAAATACGTGATACAAAGTGTATATGGGGTTGATTATTCCCATCCCAAGGGGTTTTACCCACCATTTTCCCTATGGAAAAAACTCCTCCCCTACCTGATTCCACGCCATGGGTTCAGCCAGAACCTGCGAGACAGGCCTCACCAAACCTCCAGACGTTTCGCCGGTGGAAATCGTCGTGACCGACTTCAACGGAAGAAATTATATTATGTACACCCCTGATGTTAAACATGGAACCTGAAAATCAGCCCCTGGAAAAGGAGATTCATTTTGGAAAATCATTTAAAAAAACTTCCATGTTCAACTTTGGGGTGTATATCAAAAGATAAGAAAAATAAGCAACCAAACTATAGACTTAAATAAACAATAGACACGCTAGTACCCTCCCTGAAACTAACAGCAAAAGCACCTGAAAATGGATGGTTGGAAGACGATCGTTTCCTTTTGGGATGGCCTATTTTCAGGGGCTACAGTATGTTAGTTTCAGGGAGGGTAACTAGCTTTCTAAGAAACCCAAGTAGGTCATCCTTGGCTAAGCCTGGATGAAAGTAATTGTATCAATGTGAAGCACTGTTCATAGGCCCACACGGCTTCAAACCATCCCAGGATTTTTCCACGCATTTCGGTGTTTTGTGTTTGAGCCATTTTTGAAAAGAACTCAAAATTATCATTTCAGTGAAGATGCAAATTGGAATACAGCAAAAAGGGAATATCCTTTGGCATGTACTCCCTGGCAACTGTCACTAGCAAGTTTATTACATCCTTTTGTGACAGAGATCTTTTTGCAAAATCTTCACTTCAACCACGCGAATCCAAAAAAAACTACAAAAAGTCAACCAAAAACGTTCGAGTAACGGGCAGTTGAACCAACCCACGTTTTAAAAAATATGCGCAGTCGTCAAATTGGATCATTTTAACTCAAGGTTGGGGGTGTAAAATCAACAATATTTGAAAGCACTGCCTAGAATTTGACTGGTCACTGATATCGTTAATGTGACTTGAGATTGTCACTAACCCCGGCATCACCCCATGGCAAAACCAAGAAACGGGGGCGAACTGCACGAGTCACGCGGCCAAACATCGCGGGCGAAACGGGGGGTGAAATCAAAGTGCCAATCTGCACGGGGCGAGGAAACAGCAGGACAACAGTTGCGATGGCTTCCGGTTCAACCAGTTGGTTCTACATCTCCCTGAAAACTCACTGTTCCCTGCTCATGTGGCCAGGGCATACAAGATGGGGTGCCCTTTTTGTGTTGTTTGGATCGTTGGAAGAAAAATTCTCCACAGGTGTTTGGATCTCCCATCACATCTTCAGCGGCAAAATCTCGACACAACATATGTTCTATTTTGTTAAACGTTTCAAATGATCTACTTCCAATTACGGATCCATGTGCAGAATATCTATCAAAAATTTTGTTTGATTTTTTATGGTAAATTAAGTAGATAAATATACCGTTCGTCCTATGGATCTTATGGGGTTTCGGTTATAACCACATCTTTTTGAAGAATTTTTGCTCAAGCCAAAGTCGAAAAAATCATCAAATCAAACCCAAACCAACTCTTTCAAACCCAAGAAACCGTGGTGGTGAGTATGGAAAAGTTTTTTACGGTATCCAACTACTGTTGATGGTTCAGAAATCCCAAGGCCAACCACCGTTTGGATGTATCCCAAACCCGGGATAATAACGAGATATTTACCATAATTCATGTGAACCCAAGGAGAAAAATTCTCCACTTGGAGATTTCCAACTCCCTGAAAGCGCCATCATGTCTAGGGTAATTACTACTGCACATCCCCACCTCAAGACTTCAACAGTGAGAAGGGTTGAGTAACATCCCGAGTTTCTTAAGGTACTTATCCCATCAAAGATCTTTAACATGTCAAAACCAAAGGTAAATCTACTGAGCAACAGGAGATGGTTGAGTCAAACCACCCCATTCCTTGCATCCTCAACGTTCCACTCATGTGCTGTGCCGCCTTTAACCGTTTCGTTCGGCTCACGAGCTCTGGTTTTTTGGCCAAAAAAAAACGGCAACGAAAAAGCGGTTGGAGCTTCCGGACACATCAAGTGAGGATGAAAACATCCTGGTTTTCTTGAAAGATTTGTACTATACATGTATAATACATGTAAGTACCTTATGTGTATATGTAGATCGAAATCGATATCGAAAACTCTCTCTATATACATGTATATATTACATAGTGTATCGTATATACCGACGATACGGAAATGTTTACAGTACAGCTTTCCACTATTGTTTCGTTGTATTTATCTACAGAGTATCAAAGTCACAGATATGTTCATGGCAACAACCACTTGGATCTGGCCCTTTAAAGCATTGCTGAATCCTGTGCGGGGCCCTGAACACCTTCAAAAAAAAATACTGAAGTTGGGTTCCTGCGTTCTGGCAGCGTTTTTTGAAACTCTTTGTCTCCTGGGTATCGTATCATCACCAAGTTACAACAAAAGGTGGTAGGGAAAAAAATTAAAAGAAAACAAGAATGATGGTGTTTTTCGTTGCCAGGAATGACGAATTGGGAAATCATCGAATTGTTTGTCTAACAACAAAATTACAAGTTTAGATCTTAGATTTTTGATGTGGAATGTATGTATGATGTATTGTATGCACGTTCTTATGTGGGGGGACGTGGTATGTAATGTCATGTCATGTCATGTAATTTGATGTAATGTATGTATACATTTATACGTATGCTTGTTTTAATCGTCTAAACATGTCTAAACCATTGAGTTGCAGACCACTCCCCCCTAGCTAATGTGATCAGCCAGCAGTTGAATAAATTCATCGTAGTTTCCTCTTAGATTTTCATGGATGCTCCACCCAGCTTATTCGTTATTTTTTTTGGAGGGAGTTACGCCCCCGAAGTTCAATTTTTTCCCTCCCGGAAAATTGTGGTTGTTGAGACGATCCTTTCATTTTGGGGCCTTCAGGGGCGACATGCTAAAAATTTGAGGATGATCAGGATGCAATCATGGAAATTTAAAGATACCCACCCAAAATGAAACCTTTGGGTCCCCAGCAAAATATAAGGCCATATTCATTGGAGTTATTACACTCCCCAAGTCTAACATGGAACCTAAAAGTGATGGTTTGGCAAAAGGAAACTCCAGGGTGCCATTTTCAGGTTCCATGTTAAACTTTCGGAGGGTAACAATCCTTGTCTCTCAAAAGGTACTTTTGACTTCCTCCAACAATCAACTCCCTCCGCCCCATCCCTTTTTGCCCCAGCGCAACATGTCCGCTTTCACCTCAGACAAAACAACCCTGCAACGGGTGAAAACCCCGTTGCAATCAACCAAAAACCTCCCAAGAAAACTCACCACACATGGACCACCTGGGCCGCATGGCTGGTTGAAAATTAGGGTAAAAGTTTTGAGGACATACATGTTATAACTGGGGTTACAACCCGTATAAGTAGGATTGCAACCCCAGTTAGCCATTTATTTTCTGCCATTTATAGGGGCCCCATAATTCCAATTACAATTGCTAGGGGCTCCTGCTGGGCGCGAATGGCTCCTTCGTGCCGCGGAAGTTTTTGCTTAACCGTGTCGACCAGCTGGCCCATTTTGCCCCCGAGCAACAGATGTCAATATCTGCTAGCGCTGCGCGTGACATAAAAACGACCTATAAAACGCGTCTATAAAACGCATATAGCAAAGGATGCCTGCTATCAAATATACGTATACGTATTTCTTTTACGCACACATGTATACGTATCAATTTTTATATAGCAGTAGTATCGCACAAGGCGGCGGTGGAAGTTTCAAGAGTACGAAACCTAAGATTGGCTGTTGTGAGGCATGGATGGCAGGGCAAAAACACTGGTGGATTGCACTGTCCAACTGCCTAGCTGACAAATTGCCTAACTGTTTAATTCATGATTAAGTCACTAGTTGACTAACTGACTAACTGATTAGCTGACAAACGCACCAACTGATTAACTGACTGACTGACTGATTGACTACTTGTCGACTTGATTAAATGACTAATTGATTAAATGACTAAGTGACTCTTTCTAATTAAGCGTCGAACTGACTCACCCTCAAAAAAGCTATCGCTGCACCCGCTTGCCGAGCTGACCCACATATGATTGAGAAAAAAGGCAACGCTTCGCGGCTTTCCTATTTCGCGTACGTGGATCTTCTTTCCCATCTCTTCTCTTCTCTTCTCTTCTCTTCTCT
>Ga0126337_10000665_pt1 | contig 18409 bp, 10 predicted proteins | sample DipCmetagenome_FD_92527 | JGI IMG/M metagenome (GOLD analysis project Ga0126337, IMG submission 92527) | Coral microbial communities from La Bocana,Puerto Morelos, Mexico - Diploria C A metagenome | ecosystem: Host-associated > Invertebrates > Cnidaria > Coral | place: La Bocana,Puerto Morelos... | reverse complement strand
TCAATAGCTGCAATTATGGTGACGGGAAGAGAAGATCGGGTACAGAAAAACAAACGATAGGATTTCTCTTGAAGGTAAAGCCGGCTAAGGAAAACGGAGAAAACTGACTGGTGTTACAATGACTCGAATCGGTGCAAAGAAGCCACGATATAAGATATATTGAATATAATGAAAACACGAATAAACAAGCAAAAGAAAATAGTCAAAGTATATAAAAGAACTCTAGAATACCCAAGAAACAGTTATCTAATCAGTGTCTGAAGAACCCTGAAAAAGAGAAAATAAACATAAGTGGATTTATTTTGTTATCACTACTTATCGTTCCATCTCATCTCGTTAGCTCAGTTCTTTAACTGTAAATTACTCGTAGGCACGTAGTCTTGCATGAAGATGAGCTGGCTAAAGTCATGCAACATTACCCGTTCCAAAAGGTGTTACTGGTGCGAAGCGAGTCATGACATAGATAACGTTTTCAAACCAACAGGGCGGAAAAGAAAACGAAAAAAAAACAACAAAACACGCGTCCTTTTTCCTTCAGAAGAATGACACAGAGACTGAAAGTTTCGTTGTTTTGTTTCAAAAGGTAAATGTTGCCGAGAAAATATAACCTCTGGCACACGCCCTGGTGCGTGGGCAGAGAGAACATTTTTACCCGTCACACGCTGACAACACACGGCTGGTGACAAGCAAGAGAGGCAAGCGTCCAAAATATATCAACCGAATAAACTGTAAATAAAGGAGGTGCACTTTGCATCGTTAAGTCAAGCACTGCTTTTTCAAATTGTCCACAAAAGCACAGCAGGTGATTTTTTTATAATTTTAGCTTCGACAGAACCGTGGGCGCTAAAAAATCTTAGTGAATAAGTCTGATTGCCTCGTGTAGATCTGTCCGTTAAAGTAATCTGGTTGGAAATAGCCACGGCCGAATTATGGTGGCATGTAAAAGCCCCCGTCGCGGCTCAGTTATGCTGCTGCTGTCCTTTCTTACGTGACCTATGAACTTAACGTTCACCAAATTTGATGTCCACGATAAAAGATAACGTGGAAAATACGATGAACAATGGCTCGCGCTTTGTAAGATAGTTCATTTTAAATTATAGCAAGCACTTCTTTTTCTGTTTAGTCGGAATCAGAGACTATTTAGCTGTCAACGTTAAATTAATTAACTTAACTGTAGCATTTAAAACAAAGGTCGATATATACGCGACAAATGTTTCCGGACACTTCCGGTCTAACTTCCGGTTTCTACAGTTTGGTGAGGTCGACGCCTTTCTTGAAACTTTTTAACCACGTGATCGGTGACTACCCACGCATCCGTACTCGCCTTGTGAAGAAAACATTTTTCATTGCGAAATAAAAGCATTAATCGACCTTTACAACTGCAAAGGCGATCATTTAAATCCTTTTGTGCCAGCGCTTTAAAATAACCCTTTCTAGACGGAATCCAATACCGTGACGAGAGCGACTTTACATCAGCACCACCAAATAAGTCCCTAAAAAAAATCTACGGCACTTCTCGACATCCCTTCGGGATTGGTTCGTATTTATTCGGAAATGGTTGTCATGGCTTTGTTATGGCATAATGTTGTCCTCCTACGCGCGTATCACGCAGTTCTGTCGCTCGTCATTACGAATGTTCAACGAGCCGTAACACCTACGATTATATGCATAATTGGTTACATCACCAAAACGGTGCACACTGGTTATCGGTGGCTCATTTCTCTTGGTATTTGCCTAGCGAGGGGACACAGCTCTGTGGAGGAAAACACTTAGAAAAATTTCAACCCGTTTCTAATCACTGAAGCTAAGAACCTACACGGTGAGAGCCTCACAGGATTCTAATTGGGCATGTTAGCAATGGCTTATCCACGTTTTCCAGCATTTGAAGGTAACTATTTTTTATAAGATAACACGAATGATGGGTCAACTATGTCTTTTTATGTGAGAATAGAAACACGCGTGGTTCTGGAATGAAGCTATAAAATATATTGACTGTCTTCATCTGTGCATGAGAATTCTCTGTGTCCCTTAAACCGCTACAGTTCGAATGTAATTTACACAGTTTAAAGCGGTCTTTCTTCGCATGAATGATCATCGCGCATCACTCGTATATAATTTGTCCCTATAGAATTAGTTCAGTTGCTGTGTAAATAGAAACTTAACATAAAGTAGGGCATTCCTATAGCACCAACGTGGTAAATGAAAACAGTTTGTAGAATTCAGAGCGGCGGTGTATCGGAAACGTTTTACTACGCAGATCAGTTGTATATATAGCAGTTGCTTGACTAATTGTGACGGCCTGCACGAGCTGTTTTCAAGAAACTAAGTTCACCTCATTTTTCCCTGCCCTTAGAGAGTTCCAATACGATTGTTTAAAAATACAGTCTGAGCTGTATACATTCTAATTTATAAGTAGAAGAAAGCCACAAGAGCGGACACTTCTGCGCAAAGTTAATTTCTAGAGAATAACAGTTTTGAAGGCAGTTTCGGAAATATATGCAGGGTCGCCCACACAGTGTTTCAACCCATCTCTAAAACAACACTCGCTTTCTAGCTGCAAGCGACACAATTGTCAAGACACCGTTCAAAGCCTCAGTAGAAGCGATTTCTTCCGGGTAATTACTCCAAAGAGAAACTTCTCGATAGAAAGAATTTCTTTTACATCACTATTTGAGCCACAGTCCATCCAACTATCGTGCGTGGGTGTATATGTGGAGATCTTGTGTCTTCGACTAAAAACCGCTAAATATCGCTTTTCCATCGTTCATAATCCTCTTTTTGAGGCTTAAAACTAGCAGAGACTTTTCCAATGACAAAGGTTGCTCAATGCTGAAAGAAGTGGACATCGAAAATAGGAAAAAAGTTCCACTAAAAACTCCCTGTCACGCCCATTATGTCCGAGGGGAGAGGGGGGTTTACTACCTCAAACCAAGGTAAAGTTTTTTCTTCAATAGAGCAGTCTTTCAACTCCTGTTATACTTGCATTCAAGGCATAACTACAAAAAACCAATACCATATTGATGAATTTATAATAAATTCAAGTCGACTTCGAGAGCGCCCACGATTTACAATCGCCACGCAGCTGTTCCCTGGCCGCGGCTATGCCACCAACCAACGCACACATAGACAGTTTATTAGAACCAAAGCAACTAACATTACCCGACAAAAATTAAAAATTTATATAAATATATGGAACAACAGTACCAAAAGAAGGGAATAAAGGTGTCAGATAATCGAAAATTCCTCTCTAAAACAGAGGCGGGAAGGTTGACGACACAAAAAAGAACAAAGCGGAAAATATACGATATACAGAAAACAGAAAGTGATATTGCAACGAGGGCGAAAGATTGAAGGCAAATTTGTAGGAAGCTATTGGTTGATTCCTTGCTCAAATGAGTGGGTTAAAAGATAATTTTCTGAAGAAAAACAAGACTTGAAAAGCAAGAGAGGATAAAGAAATAAAAACCTGTGCAAAAGTTTCAGAAACGATCAGTGAGCCACGCCAGCGACCCGTGAGGGCTCGTGTAGGTTGATTTTTTTGATCAGAGCGAACATAGTGCTTTACAAAATCTGTAGCATGAAGTATAGAAAGCAGGCAAGCAACATAATCAGCTCTTTTGTTAGGAGGCTTGGAGGCGGACAACGTAAGATTCAGCTCTTTGACTAGAAACCACACAAAACAAAAGGCTAACAGTGGTGCTGCAATATTGAACATACTAAAACGTCATCCATATAAATCCAAAGTAACTCTCGTCAGAGGAAACCTAAATGTGCCATTACTTCAGAAAATATAACGTTTTAAGTTCAAAAAGCTATTTCTAGCTTGTTAGAATGTTTGAATTCAGCTGAAAGAGAACAATTGGTTGATAACGGAGGCAAGGTTAACCGTAAGATTCTTCTAGGCTCCAAAAGATCGAAGGAAAAGGTGTCTCCTCTAAGCTTCATGCTACCATTTATTTTCCCTGTTTGCAATTTGGAAAGTCTTTTACAATATTTACAATACTGTGATCCCACCAGACATCCAAACGTTTTTGTTGGGACTGAGGGTAGCGTGCAGGAGAGTAAAATTATAGAACCAGTCCAGAAGAACGGACGCACAAACAACACCTTACTCCATTGCTACGAAAAATAGTACCAACAAAAGAATGTTGATGGTACACGCGTATTGCTGATGAGAAATTGCGGCTTTGAATTTAGGGCTTTTCTCGCGCGATGTTGACACAAACTGCTAACCGCTGCATTTACTGAACTGATATGGATCTCGATGGCGAACATATTGCATTCAACATTATTGTGAAATATTAAACTGGGTACTTCAGCCCTATAAGTCGATCGCTTCGACGAAATAAATACTCTCTTTCCCCTTTAACACGCCATTGAAAGTTGTTCCAGTTTAGCACAAAAAAATAATGATAATTTCTATCAGAAAACAAATTAAGCGGGATCGTAACAAGAGAGTTGGTCACGCGACTCTGAAAACCACGAGGCCTATTGTACGAGCCTAGGGTCGAGTGACTAGTAGGAGAGCAGCATTCTACAGGTGTTTTTTTTTGGTGGCTTCGTTAGATTGATATCTTTTTAATCTTCGTTTACCAAGAGCCATTGTGTAAAATATGCACTCTACAAGGACGCGCAGCTTTCAGCTCGGAACAGGTTTGTAAGACTGATTTACAGTCACTCATATAATAGTTATACACCGCGTTCAGCTCTTAACTAAACGAGTCAAACAAATTTACAGACTGGTCTTCAATGCTTCCGGCAGGGCCAGAACGTTTTGGTTTCTCCAATGTTTACTCGGAAGTATTCGAAAAAAGTTTATTTCCCTTTAAACATTATTTTGTATTGAACGTGCAGGGCGAACAGGAACAATGTTTATCCGGGCTGGAATCTTATATTCACTCCGACTGCACACGGAAACAATTTTTAAGTCTAAATTAGAGGATTTTCAAGCTCAGGGAGTTTATCGAATGGCTCGTTCGTTTTCAATCAGCTGCAGTAACGGCCAGCAGCTGTTTCATCACTCGTGTTATAGCACATTACTTTGTAAACACCAGCCGTTAGTATCTCAATCTGCATGATTACAGACCATAGTTGTTTCGTCTAGCTGTTACTGTTCCCACAACCGTGCCCATCATATCACGTATTTACGGCGTTACTTTGTCAGTATACGTTAACATGTTACAACAGCTTTCTACTGAAATACAATGGAGTCAAATCGCACGACACAAAAGAATCTCAGCTGCGGTGAGACTTAGTCACTTCAGTATTTTGCACCGCTAACCACTGCACACAAAAGTGTAATTGAGCTCAGTTTTATGACCTGATCCTAAAAACTTTCTCAATACTCCTCGGAATCCTAGCAGCCTTGAAAAGAAACCTCCGTCCGCATTAGTGAAAAAACAAGTTTTATGCGGTTACAAGAACACCGTTTAGTAATATTGTCAGTTGTATTGAAATGCGCGAAGAAAACAAATCACCAAAATCCTTTCCGGAACAGTAAATTTAAGCTACTGTTAGTAGCTTCCAGCAAAGGGACTTTTTAGACACTAAAACATCGTAAATGACAATGGCTATTTATCTTGATAGCAGACAAATTCATTTCTGGACATCAACTGAAAGAACAGAAAAATAACCAGGCGAAAAATAGCAAACAACTTGGCGCTCTTAAGATCATTGTGTTACTCGCATGACAAGTGCGTCTGCCTGCATGATTGATTGACGTCCCTTTGGTTCCGCTTCTCTAAATTTACTTCCTCCGTATTCAAAAGCAAATCGTAAAAGGTCTTTTGAAAAAGTGCACTGAGGAGACCGCTTGAGACGGTTTTTGATAGTTTGATCCAGAAAAGGGAAGGGCCCTTAGCAGCAAAAGAATATTAAACTCCAGGAGCATGGTCAGGAGGGCCGACTGAAGACCCTTTCCTTCTATTCAAATTCACTAAACTAAGACAACAATCAGCCAATTCCTCGAACGTTTTTAAAGACAGCAACAGAAAAAGGAACCTATCACTTCATTCTGTATCGAGCGACAGTCTTACATGCTTCTCAAAAACTGAATAAACGAAGAACGTATCAACGTTTTGTGAAAATACCATACTGTACACGTCTACAACTCGAGGTATTCACCCGGTTGCTAATGTCATGCTCTCTTTCACCGGTTGAAACAAACAACATATGTAAAGCACCTAATTTCACTTGGCTCTGGAAGCAAGATCCTCACTTGCCGCCTGGAAAAAAGTGCAGTTACTGCTCAATGAACAGTGGGTATAACCATGGTCCTAGATCCTCTTTTACCAGTCTTCACTCAGAGTTTAAGAACGATGCTGCTTAAACCGACGCCATCACAACAAAGCCAAGCGTGGAATGATGAGAAAAATCAGATGGGGTCCGGCTGTGTTCTTTATGTCGCAAAGAAAATCTGTTTTACGCCAAAACCTATACTAACTGCTGCTTTGAGGCTTATATAGTTGCTTTTTGGCGCTTCTAAATTTTATCACCGCAATATTGTCACCAGTTAAGAATAGTGACTGAGTTGTTTGCGTCAAGTTATTTGAAAGGTCTGAACAAAAATTTATTAGAAAATTCACCGCTCAAATATCTCGCTTTCCACAAGTAACCACAGAGCACTTAACATTAATATAGGCTTTCAGTGACTTCACTGAGAAACTGTTCCGTTTAAGTGTCGAAAAATACGACAATTTGGTTTGCTGTTAGTTTCCCTCTGGAGAATGAACGAGCAGCCAGGCCATTACAACGTAAGCAAAGTTGATTCGGCAAACATTCATCCACTTCAACATTGCACACGTCAAATCAACAGATAACTGAGCCAGCCTTTAGCAAATTTGCTGAGTTGTTTTTGGAGTTTTATCTTTATTACAAAATTTAAAAGGCTCAGAAAAGTAAGATTCATCCGACATTTCTGTTGTTTGTGCACTCACAAGTGGAGGAGTGTTTGTGACTTGCTTGCAGACTTTCGGGCCAAAAGAAAACTTTTCTTGAAGTAGAGTTATTCTTGTCTAGTGAAATTATAAGCTTGTTCCATAAAAATAACGACCCATTATATTTCAAATTAAAACATCGATAAAAGAAGAAAGACTTTGACCTGGTTAAGTGATACAAATTTACAAGTTGAATACGTCGTTTCTAGGATCTACCTCAAGTGCAAACTCCAGTAATAGGGCCTTGTTCATGCAAAAACACTTTAAGTCACAATGCATAAATCTACCCAGAAAATAGTCGAATTGGCAAACGTCTATAAAAACAACAAACTGATAAGCTGGCACCAAATAGTCATGTACCCTTTTAGTCTTGTGAAGGGAACTGTAAATGGCACCCCAGTTAACATAATCGAAAAGACTGTCTTCATGTCTGCTCGCTTGCATTTTTATAGTATTACAAATTAAGTAATAAAGTGGCTATTCTCGAAAATGTATGACACAGAAAATAATTGAACCGAGCGAGTCTTTTAGAGTGCTTTACATGATAGAGGTGAAAACTCAGTGGTCTTCCCTTCTAGACTGGGCAGTTTAAAGACATGACACAATAAACAGATTTCCCTTTCAACATATCCAATCCATACCTTATAAAGCAGGAGTTCACTTTTCTTTTTAACTATGAAGACAAACTTTTTAAGTTTCAAGCTTGTTGAGTAGCTGTTTTATTAAAATAGTCTGAGTAAAGCAACTTGGTTAAATAGTACTGGAAGGAACATAACTGAAATAAGTTCGTGTAAATCTCGGTTCACGCTTCCATTTCCTAATAATCAGAAACATTTTGAACACTACAACTCTCAAAATCTACTGCTATCCAAAACTCCTGACTTATTTACAGCAATGTAGTGGGCAAAAACACCACGAAAACAACCTCAAACAACATAGACAGATACAGTTTCAGGTTGCTATTGACTCATTCATATGTTCCATTAGTCGTGTGTTGCTATATACTAAGTAAAATCTTGATTTTTAGCTCAAAGTAGATCCGGAGTCTCTGCAAGATGCTGCATAAAACGACGTTTCAGTCCTACCTGATATAAAAATGCTTTCACGACACACAAAGTTCCATGAATGTGTATACGAATAGCTCAGTTCAATTGTAAATAAATTGCAGTCCTCAACAATGCCAACCCCAATGCCAACAGACAGTGATGTCAGTTGTATGCAGTTTGTACCTGGTCTTAAAGAGTACACTGAGAGCAAAAGTAAACTCTACAGCTCAATGTTTGTGTTTCCAGAAGGAAGCTCCTTCAGGTTCAGCGTAATCAGGTACCAAGGGAATCTTCGAATAGACTGTCTGAGTCGGCATGCCGGCACTCCGTACATCCAATTTGTGCGTATATAGAGATCCTTCTACGCTACATTTTGGTCCCGTATGTTGTCCATAGGTACTACTGAGCAAGGTCGATATCTAAGAACACTCAGCGCAATATGGATTAAGACGACGTATAACAAACAGAAAATAAATGATGTAGAAACGGATTAACGAAAACGAAGAGCAAAAGAATTCAGCAGGCGAGAGGTACACGAGTGCCAAACGTGTTTTCGTTTCCAGTCGCGTTTCACAAGCACGGCAAAACAAAAACGTGATTGACGTTTAGACTAAGCTGTAAATAAACCGGATGTAAGCATTGCCGGAAGGGTACAGGTGGAGAGATGAACAGGTGAGAGGCCATATTAGACTAATAAGTTTCGTTATTCTGCAAATTATTGCACCGTCATCTCCCTTTCAACCATAGCAGGTTTCCGAGCAGCAGACAAGTGCAAATCAGTAGTTTATCGATGAGTTTTCGTTCTAACTTTTAAATCGTCTGCAATCCATTTTCTTTTCGTGTTAAGTAGTATCACTGAGTAAGCATAGCGTGATCGTAGGCTTCAATGACGTTAAATTTGTGAGATTCATATCGTAGAAAGGGCGGTTGCGGTATCCCTTTGTTAACACAATGCACATAATATGGCCACCATTGTTCCCTCCTTGTTACTGAAGTGGATCCACCCACGTGCTTTCCACCTCGTGTGTTTAGTTAAACAAGGCCTAGATTTATTGGTTTATTCCGTTAATCGACTCACAATATTTATTTTAATGTAATTAATTTAACCGTTTAGCTAAGTATTTTCTTCCCTGAAGAAAATTAATTTCTCTATGAAACATTTCTCTAATCATTTAGTCGGTCGCGTATAGTTTGCGAATCACGTGCATGATATAGTGAGAGGACAAGGACAGCATTTCTAATGCGTTGGTGTTACTTCCTATCCTTGGCAATTTTTCAAAGCTTCAAAGACTTCAAGCAATTTTCTAATCAGTGAAAACATGCATTTAGCACGGGTACTTAGTTTCAAACTGGTGTATCGATTATCAGTTTTTTTATTGTTATTTTTGGCTGTATTTTCGTTATATTTCTCGCCGAACCAGGCCTATGAAGACCACTGTCTCTGGCTTTTAACTGAAAAAAAAAGAAAAAGAAAAGAAAAGCTAAAAATAATTACAGAATACCATGTTTTCCGGTCCGTAATCTTGCACAGATATTCTATGGCAGTAGCCCTCCGTGCCGCTTACAAGGTCAAGTATTTAGTGTCTCAGCAAGGGAGGAATTCTCCCACTTGGTAATTACGTTTTTCAAAATTCGTGAGAAATAATGGCTTCTCTGATGCTTTCAATTGTTCTTTTGACTGTGAAAAGGAACGAGCTGGTAATGTTTTAGACCTTGTCACACACATGTAAAAATGAAATGGGAGAACTGTTTGAGTTTGAAGAACTTGCAAGCAAGCCATCTTGTGTGATCTTGTCTCATCTTGAGTGGTGGGTGCAAGTTACGTTTTGTGAAGCATACCTATAGACATAATCAAAGAGATTTTCCAGCACTTTGGGTGCAAACGGTGTTAAAATGAATGCTTTGTACTTTCTCTCTCATACAGGAAATACCTCTTGAAAGCACCTAGGAAAAGATAAGTGTATTTTTGAAGGGTTACCACATTGATCCATCTTAAATTTTTTTCAAGATATGAGTTCAAAGAGTCTGTCCGACTTGTTCAAGTGTAAGAGATCAAAAATTCGTGCAAGTGCGAATCACAATAACACCCTCTTTAAATTTAAAAGGACCTAAAAGCGTCAGAGTATCAGTGTACTTCTTTCTTGATGTTTTTGAGTAATGCTCGTGATAATTCCCTTAAAAGCAAATGGCCAAAGCAAGGGACGACAAAGCCCTCAAACCCGCGTGTTTTCGTTGTTGTTTTGCTTGGTTTCCCTTTATTTATGTCCTTCCCCGAAACGATATATTTAATAGCTATATTACTTCCGCCGAAGTGTAATAAGCGAGGGAGTCGTTTATAAAACAGTATTTAGCACTAAAATTAGAAGGGCTCGCGGGCGTCATGCTGCAACGCACGCTAACCTTAGCGTCGGGCCCACACGATAAGGGTTTTTGCGGTAAAAACCGGACTTCATGTCCAATGTACTCATGCAAACGGCACTGCCTGTTTCGCTGAGGTCAAATGAAGAAAATATATCAGAGTGAATTGAAAATAAGTTCAAAGCACGCAGAATCCTTGTCAGCAGTGGACTCTAAGTGCAACGGGAAATATAATAGTAGCTGATAGTTCTTGGTTTGTTGCCAAATGTGCCGTTTGGCATTATACCCTCTGGTGGTATTGTAGGAAGAAAAGTAACCCTGTTTATTGTTTAACAAGATTAACACATGCATGCTGGAAGTGCCTTATCTAAACGTCAAACGAGACTTTATCTGCAACATCTCTCTCTCGGTTGTTTATCAATTCTTTTCACGACACGAAGCACAACGCCAGACTTAGATATGCTCGGCAGTATCCATGATGCATTTCGTCCCAATGATGTATGTCGGCTTTTCGAAGCAAAGATGGCTACTCGCTTGTTTATCCGTGAAATTAGAGTATGTTTTAAAAACACCTCCAGGTGTAACAGATAACAATCACTGAACACTTCCGTTTCTGACATTCAGTTTCGTTTCGATGACAAGAGACCATATTCTCATTATCAGAGTTTCAAATAAAAGTTATGGAAGCTTGTGAAGCCTAATGGCATGGAAAGTTCTTCGGCTGAAACAAGTTTTTAAAATTCTTTTAGTCACAAGGGAACCCACATTCATTTATTATTCAGACAAACATAATTTTCGTCACCTGACTTTAACCAGGCAGGAATCTTCTCACTAACTTCGCGTCTTTCGCAACTGGATTAAGTAAATATTTATCCAAGGAAACGAATGCAACGAGTATTGCAAATAGACATTTAAAAAACACAGCAATATCACGTCATACCGAATGAAATTTCATCACAATGCAAACAAGGACTTAACTGGGTCTAAGACACAGTGATAAACCGTCAGTCGACTATAAACATACCCAAACACTGGGCCTGAGTTGCTATGCGTGGAACCGTGAATATCGATGCCTTAACAGAGGCTTAAAACCTGTGTAACCGTTCTTAAATTCACCTCTTGATTGCTGTGTTCGCGCTGAGACGGAGATCAATATTAAAGACTGTAAAACGTAAATAGACACTTATGAAACCTGCGTGACTTTCGGAATACACACGTAGATGGGTGTGTCCAGACGTGTCGAACAAAGGTCATGTGTAGTCAGTCGCGCGTGCCATCAGCGTTGTCATTGCGCCATATCATAACATTCACGTACTACTTCGGCTAGTCGTCTCGAACATTCTGGACACGCATGGAAGATTTTCAGGCACGCGCGCAATTCAGGGAGCAATTCACGCGTAAATTCCGGAACAGATTCCGACCTTGGGTTTTACGTATCTTCAGTACAAGAGTATCATTAACATTGGTAACTGCCTCTAGTATCCCACCATGCCGCAATCATCTGAGAGCTTAACTATTTATATTTCCCCTCTTTTTCTTTTAGACTGTAGGTGAACTACCGAAAAAGAAGAAAGAAAAACTACCTTACACTTGATTTCTTTCCTCACCTGTATTTTCCTTGCCTGAAACAGATGATCTTTCTATAGGTCTTTAATTTCGAATGGAGTTCAGTTTTGGTTCATTTTTGTGCTTTTGAAATTTACAGTTAACGTGCAGAAAATAATGGAACGAAAAAGTAATCTAAAAGATTGTTTGAAGCAACTTCTTAGTAGGTTTACGAAAAAACAGAGCAGCTGGTCTCCTGCCCGAACTGAATCCTGGGATTTTTGCGCGTTTGGTAATTTTTTAAATAACATTTAAAACCTGAACTATGAAAATAAGTAGGATGAATACAAGTTACCGAAGGAACAAGGTACAAAGAATATCGAATGCGAAGGAGTTCAGGAGTCTGTTAACAACTGAAAACAAAAAGGGCACCAGAAATCTTTATTCTTCTGACTTGACAATGTTGCAAAAGTGACGAAGATTAAGTTTCTTCTTAATTTTAGGATACTGTCAAGAATATAGCTATTAAGAATAAAGAAAATCACACAGGATTTATTTCCTATACCACCACGTCTTTACCGACACGACAGTGAAAAAAATATATTATTCTCACTCGGAAGCGAAAATTAATGATCGATATGAACGTTAAACTTTTTGACGTGTAATTACTGAGCTTTTTCTGTTTCATACTAAGAATATTCTGCCTTTTTAACGCTTTTGACGTACAGAGGAACGGCAATGGTTCCGGAGTACACCAAGAATAGTACAGCAAACTGATAACACTACTCTCGAATCATATTTGTCATCAGCATGGAAGAAAACGAGAGGAAACACCCGAGTGCTTCGTATATTGAAACTATTACGATAACAAGAATATATCGAACCATTCTGCTTCACCTTTGAAATACGGGGAAAGACGTTACTAACGACTTCGGCTTCGATAAAAATTCGTTTAAGAATTTCGGTTTCAAATCGGTTTGATGGTTCCTTTCGATAAAGTCGTTGATAAGCAACCCCAAGTGCGGCGGATCTCAAAAAAAAAACAGATAACACTAAAATGGAAAAAAACCTTCGAGATCGTTTGAGGATTTGCAATGCAAATAGAGTTTTCAATCTCATTTAGGTGCCAAAAGTGGCACGTTCTGGATCGACATTATAGTGTTGAGCTTCACGAACGCATCAGGTTTGCAGTTAAATGATTCCAATCATAACGGTCTTTTTGGATTGGCTGTGACCGTCCAATTCACAAAATAGAAGATTTTTCAGTGATTCGATATCATCAGTTCCTCCTTCATCCGTTTACTTCCAAATTCTATGAATAAGTAATGAGTACAAAGTTAATGATATCCGTATTTTTCACCTGTTACCTCGAGACAGGGATCCTCAGAGCAAGCATTTGACGTCAGCTCACGTCGTTCGCCAGCTATTTTTATCATGAAAGCCAAGAAAAAGACTAATGCACCTGCTCCTGTTATTTAGCCTTCGGCAAATCCTCCTTTTTTGTCATGGGCACCCACGACATCTTTAATTGGTGTCCGTTTTTAGAAACGGTTTATTTTTAACAAAAAAATATTTTGCAGACTTCCCGATTTAGAATATTTTAAAAAATATATATTATTATCATAATAATAATAAAAGAAAAGAAATGTATTTTGTGTCAGAGCTGTTCCAAAAAGCATCACAGTAAGACTTTCCAAAAAGGAAATTATATTTAAAGTATCTCTATACATAGATGTGTATGTTTTTTTTTGGACGACAGGTTGTGCGATGTTTTATTAAAAAAGTAAGATCTTTCCAATCTAAGTGGTTTACTTTACATTTTGCTTTGAATAAGATATCCGCACAATAAGTGATGAATTTTTAACGATAAGTCTTTTCAGGAATAAATTATTAGGCACGTTCGAGGAAGCCGTAATTCTCATGCGAGAACATAACCCCATCCAAGAATTGTGCAATATTTAGAGTTAGCAACCAAACCCTCTTCATATTTGCATGAATCTGTCTAGATAATTCTTTCAGGTCACGGCCGACTGACCGAGGACCCAGCAGCGAATGAACGTCATAGAATAAACAATAATTGAACAATTGTACAATATAAACCAGGGTGACAAGCGATGACGTGAATGCAAATTACCAATCAGCATTTCCGTAACGCTACAAACCGAACTTTCGCTTTTTTTCGCTTTTAACTCGAAATTCGCTTATTCCGAATCGACCCAATTTCTCAACGAAGTATACAAAACATGATTTCCGACTGTCAAGAGAAAAAAAGGATGTGCCGAGAGTCACTTTCGATCAAACTGCTTTGACGATACCGGTTATTGATAAACAATACGCATTTACGCAATATCTATCTGCGTCAAGCGCTGACGCACTAGGGCTAAAATTAGCACCAAGCTCATTGGCTGTCTCGAATAATTGGAAAATTCTGGCACGTCAAACCATTTCGGTGAAACAATGGATTTTACATTTAAGGAGTCGCCCACTCGGTTCGTACACAGAATCGTCGAGCTCTACGAAGCGAAGGAGGTATTCCGACGGAACGCAAACGACCCCGAAGTAAGCCGAGTTCGAGTTGTTGCTGGCCAATAACTCGACTTATACCTATACTGTTGATCAGTTCAAACGACACAAAAACCACCACAAGACAAATAATTTCATCGTTTGGAAAAACAAGTGTTTATAATTTAACATGATGATCACCATGACTGAAGCATTGGACAGCCTTGCTCAAGTTGCTACGGACCAACTTTTTGGTTTCGACACTGCTAGCCTTCTCACACCTCAGCTAGCCCGCCAAGTCCCTCAACTCAGTGCCGAGGAATTTTCATTCGTTCACTCCGGCATGGATGAACCAACCAACATTTTTGGTGAGCCGGTTGATTTCCACGACACTTCTGTTCCAGGTACTTAGTTTTAAAACAATAACGGACGTTAAAATCAAACAGCTAGCTAGCGTTCGGTTGCCAATGTCTGTTATGGTCGGAAACGAATCCTCCTACGCGTACCGCCGTGTCGGCGTTTAAAAATAAACTTTTTACTTCGAATAAGATCGTGGGCAATTTTTTCTTTCAAACATTTTAAACAGTCATCGGGCGCGCTAACTTTTCGAATCTTTTCATGCAACTACGTGTGTAAATAATTCGTCTTCGGTAACTTGATTTCTAATTTATCAGTCACAAATGTTTACGGTCCAGTTTCTCTGGATACAAATGTCTGTCCTTTGTTTCTAAAAGTAAGAAATTTTCTTCTTACTTCAAGATCGACTACATCCTAGAAATATTTCCTTCGCAACGCTTTTGTTTAATTTATGCTAATTTCCTTTATTTACACTAGTTCGCTAACACTGATTTTTCCTTTCTCACTCTTTCAGGAGATCTTGACCTGGACTACACTGTACCAGACGTAAAGCAAGAAGGAGTAAACCAGTCTATCAAAGCCTGCCAGCAGCGCCTAGCCCATTTCAAAGGGCCGAGTCTACATGATGTGATTTCGGGACCGACTGGATCAACTCCACCACCGAGCGGACACGCTTCCCCTTACAGTTCGCCTGCTCACAATCTCTGGATTCCTGACCGTACAGTTCTTACTCCGTTAATCAGCCAGGCTGGGACTACTCCTTGGAGCACATTCTTTCAGGACACAAAGCTTCCCATGTCGCAGGAAGTAAGTTCAGGACAAAACAAGGTACAGAATCATAATCCACAGGAGCTTCCACAGGAGCAGGTACCAGTGACAACTTCAAACAACACTCAGAACATCTCTGGGCTCCCTAAATTGCCACCACAGACCAACTTCTACCAACGACCCATGCAACAGCCAGTGAGCTCTGCATCGCCAATGTTTATGCAAGCTACAGCTACATTGAATATGAAGTGGCCAATCCTTGGTGGCCCTTCTCCATTTCCTACCACCATGTCTCCTGATCACACAGCAATGGTGGACAAACTGCTCCTGCACACAACACCACCAGCTGATTTTCTTACAATGCCAAGCAAACCTGTTCAGAGAGGTCGCCCTGCAAAAGCTGGAAACTCTTTATTGAAAGCTAAGCGTAACAACCCCACTGATGGTCGCTCAAGAACACCGCCAAGTGAGCGGCCTTATGCTTGCCCAGTGGACACTTGTCCACGGAGGTTCTCAAGGTCTGACGAACTGACCCGCCACATGCGAACCCACACGGGACAGAAACCATTCCAGTGCCGTATATGCATGAGGAACTTTTCGCGCTCAGACCATCTGACAACTCACATCCGTACTCACACTGGAGAAAAGCCATTTGCCTGTGACACATGTGGGCGACGATTTGCACGATCTGATGAACGCCGTCGCCACATGAAGATTCATTTGAGAGAACAAGCTAAGAAAGAGGAGGAGGCCAGAAAAGCTCTGGCTTCTCAGTCTAATGGAACTGTTTCACCTATTCAGTGCCGGTCTCCTCAATCAACACCATCACCACTCCAGGTCCCAGTGACCTCAGTGAACTCTTTTTAAAGTGTCTCCCACAAACACAGCAGTGCTGGCACTGTTAAAGACATTGTTAAAGACATTGCAACTCTTAATATGTTGAATGCTCAGTGATTCCAAGAAAATATGTTGAATGCTCAGTGATTCCAAGAACATTTGTGTATATTACTTTAAGGAGAAATTGAAAAGTGGGCTGGTCCTGTGTACAGATTTTCATTACACAGATTTTTTTCAGGGTACTGTAAGTGCCATAACGATGCCTAATGACATATTTTCATACAAAGAAACGCAATGTTACAATACAGCTGGTTTCTGTATTTGTTTCAAGCTAACATGAGTTTCCCAAACAACATTTTCTGTTTAAAAGAATGGTGCTAATGTTTTGAAAAGTGCTAATTGTTGAACTTCATGTAAAGCTGGTTGTATTTATAAGTTGAGTATATTAAGAATTAGGCTGGTCCTATTATTGTACATATTTTCATGTGCAGATGTTTTTAGGCACTGAGTGTCCCAGTAGGATCCAAAGGGACCTATTTTTCATACAATGAAACTTACAGACAAAGATACAGCTGGTTTCTGTATACAATTAATCTAAGATATTTTGTGTAAAGATGTTATGTTTTGTCAAATTGTTCTCCTTGGTAAAGTAGATATAATAATTACTATACATAATTTTTTTCAACATAGAAATCAATTTACAAAAATGCATATAGCTTTTTTTAATATTTACATGTACTCACATATGGGTAAAACCCAATTGTATAAACATTTATAGATTTTACAACTGTTTATCAAGGAGAATAATTTTTTCAAATGTCAGAGAATATTACAAACAAAGTTAAGTCAAGCTGGTTATTGACTATATAAACTAAGTGCTGGTCACTACAAGACAATAAAATAAAAGTTGAAAAATATGAAACAATTTTAGTGGTGATCTCTGCGTTCACATAACCAACATCTACATGTACAACTGTAGAGCAAACAAGTTCAAAACCTTTCCCATTTACCAAGCAATGAGCAAGTTGATGTTACTACCAAAGCTGAAGTTATAACCTTGTTACAGTATGAGAGCTAGGATTTTCCAATATTCTGCACCAATCAAAATATCCAGAAGCAAAGGAATGATCACAACATTTTTGGCTTGACATTTTTCACAAACAACTTCTGTCAACTGGTAGTGCTACCTGAACACCACTCAGGAGTTAAACAATGCAGGAACTTGCCATGTTTTGCAAAGAGCTGCATTTTGATCTTTTTGCCCTTAAAGAGGGAGATATTTACAACATACAGTGCGCAGGTGCATAACTGGATTTGCTCCACATATCCCCAGCTAGAGTCTAGGGCCTTTTTTACAAATGACTTGAACCATACTCAAGCACCACTCAAGCTTAAGAGGCACTGCTATTAATATTGATTATGTTGTGTGTTTTGACAAAACCCCATAAGCAGTCAAATCAACCAACCAACAATCAGGCTTGCTTTTTGCCTTTCTCTACAAACTGATGTGGCAATTGAAGGAGAAAAGATAGAAAACTGGGGCAAGAATTGAGTTTCTCCACATGCCACCAGCCAGTTGGAAGAAATACTTCTGTTATATGCCCTTTATGATTCAAGAGCCTGTATCCACATTTGATAAGTTGCCATTATTTTCAATAAGTGTAAGATACATTTATTTCCCTCTTATTAGGTGTTTTGCTTTCTTTGTGTGAGAACAACCTATGGGGACTCCCATATGAGAGTGCTGGGGGCTGCTTGTTGGAGAATTTAAATTAAACCTCTACAGAGGCCAATGTGGCTACGGCACTTGAAAATGGGCAGACAGCATTTTTTAAATTATGTCTTTTAGTGCAGCCCTAAAAGATTCCTTAACAGCTGAATTAGTGGTGTTTCATCCCGAACACTTTAAGTGAGAACTAAACTCTCTGATTTACACCTCTAAGGTGATAAGCATCCTCAACTTTTTCACACAAGAGTCCCCCCCCCCCCCCCCCCCTGGGGGGTACTTTAAGCATCTTTTATTGGATGATTTAGGTTTATGGAGAAGGAAAACAAATTTAT
>Ga0126337_10000664_pt1 | contig 18411 bp, 8 predicted proteins | sample DipCmetagenome_FD_92527 | JGI IMG/M metagenome (GOLD analysis project Ga0126337, IMG submission 92527) | Coral microbial communities from La Bocana,Puerto Morelos, Mexico - Diploria C A metagenome | ecosystem: Host-associated > Invertebrates > Cnidaria > Coral | place: La Bocana,Puerto Morelos... | reverse complement strand
TTTGCTTTGTCCGTTGGCCCTTTCTCAAGTTTAAAGTCTCCTTTTTCCTTCTCAAAAATTGAAATCCAGTCACAATAATATAATATATGGTGACTAATTCGATGAAAATATATATTTTTTTAATATGAACGTTTTTCCAAGGCTTTTGAAAACTTTGCTAGCATGCGCGTGGAATGGAAGTTTATTATATTCGCCAGTTGCGCACAGGAGATTATTATTTTTTTTTTTGGTGCTCTTTGTTTATCGCGACCGTGTCGAACTAAGAGGAAACAGCGAATTGACTGAATGGTCTTCTTGCTACTTTCACAAAATCCTGAATAGGAAATGCAGAGGAGACTATCTATTTCCTATCACTCCTCAGGCCCGCCAAATGACTCTTTGAGAAGACTGGGGACGAGTCAGGTCCAGGATGGCACGCGCATTGGTGTTCCCTCACGCTTACTTCTGATTATTCATAAGTTGACTAAAACATCATTGTTATTCGGAGGTAGAAATGAATCTGTATGGAACTTCACTCGTTTTGAAACATCATGGAACAAACCTTGCTATAAAATATTAAACTAAGCAACTCTAATGATTAAATTAATGATGACGCGACACAATTGCTTTAATTACGAAATCTACGTCATAATAGAGAACGCTGCTCGTTACAAACTAGCTTGGTTTTTACGATGTAGTCTCCATTTCTGAATAGTTTTATGCGGCCTAAAAGACGATTGCCTCAGAAAGCTCATTTAAAAAGACAAGCTATGGAGGATAGTTTTGTCTTTTCGGACGAGAAATATTCAAAAGATGTCTTGAAGAGATTAAGCGGACTTCAAAAACAAGGCATCATGTGCGATGTAACAATCAGGATAGACGACCAAGAGTTTCACGCCCACAGGAATATACTTTCTGCCAGCTCCGACTACTTTTTCGCAATGTTCAACGGAAACATGAAGGAGCGAAACCAGCGCGAAATTTCAATCACTGGCGTCGACAAAGACAGCATGAAAGTGATCATGGGTTTTATTTACACGGGCGAAATCATATTGGACTGGAATAACGTGGAACCGATTCTACAAGGCGCGAATCTGATGCTCGTGCAGTCCGTAAAAGACGCGTGCTCGCGTTTTCTCGAAAGCCGACTCAACGTCAAGAACTGCCTTGGCATCCAAAGCCTGGCGGAGACTTACGCGTGTCAAAAACTTTGGACGATCTCAAACAATTTCATCTTTCAAAATTTCCCCCACGTAGCTGAGAGCGAAGAGTTTCTAAATCTGGACGAGAAACAAATCCAGGTTTTGCTACAGAGCGATGAAATTTCAGTGGAAAACGAGGAAAAGGTCTACGAGGCGCTAGTTGGTTGGATAAACTACGATCGAGAAAACAGACGGGAGTTCTTTCCCATTTTAATGGAGGATGTTCGTCTTCCACTTGTCTCACCGTATTATCTAGTAGATGTCGTGGAAAATGAAGAACTCTTCAACTCCTCGCCAAGGTGCAAGGAACTCCTACAGGAAGCCCAACATTATCACTTGTTACCAGATCGTCGTGAGCTGCTGGACAGCACGAGAACGAGGCCGCGCAACTATGAACGATTTCACGAGATTCTCGTGGCAATGGGCGGCAATGGAGACTACCATAATCAAAGCACTGGTAAGGAAGATTTTAGCCTACGAAGCTTTCCGTGGGGTTGAGAAGCAATGAAAGACCGAAAAAAAGAGGAAATTTTCCATGTTTTACCCGCGCAAAAAATGGGACCCCAACCCCACGGGAACGCTGGCTACGCAGGCTAGGAAGATTTATCTCATATAACTCACGCTCGACAAAAAAGAGTCAGAATTGCACATAATAAATACAACATTATAACTAAAATAAATTGCGTTCTTCATACTGATTGGCTATGATTCCGCAACGCTTGAATTTAGTTCTGTCCTTTCAAAAAGTGCCTCGTAAGATGAACGCTCCCGTTGTTGAAGGAAATGTTCTTCAGTCCGATAAGTGGTCCTATCATGAATATGCGCCTTTTCTAACTTTAACGCTCAGATACCAAGTTATTTGATTGAAGCTTTAAGCTAAGAACAGTTTTTGTTTTCTGTGGTTCAAACGATGATAGACTGGACAGAAAGAAAAATATGGAACCTCATCAGGATAAATGCTCTTTCTTCCATAAGAAGCTCCTATTGAGTTTCTAAAATGCAATTACGTAGACCCGAGTTTTATGCTTGTGTTTTAAACACGGCCCAGTCACATGAATGCAGTATTAAATATATTAAACAAAGTTAAAATACAAAAATAAATAGGGAAAGCCTGAAAGCTCAGATAAACTATCTGATTATGGAATGAGGTTGTAATAAATAACAGTGGTCAGATATGGTTGACTGAAATTTTTTACGAAAACTTATTACCTGACTCGTGAATTCCACGAAATATTTCATTCGAAAATCGGATATCGGTTTTTCAAGTAAAATTTAACGTGGAATTCACGAGCCAGGTTATCAATTTTTCTTAAATTGCATAGCCTGTGTGCAAATATTGCGTAAAGCCTCGCTTTCAAGAGTCACAATTCCACGCTGAGTTCCTTGCCTAAGTAACCAAACAGGGTGCGAGAATTCTCTGAGCTATGCGATTATGCTAAAGACAACTGTCAAATGAAAGACTGTTCCAGCAAGTGGTACTTCTTGTCTAAATGGTATCGTCTGGAGTAGGAAGGATGGATTGTGCCAGACAATTGAATATATTCACCGCCTCTCTGTTTTTCAGTTTATGGTTTCAATGTGGTGACTCAGCTGTGGTCAGACTTGCCACGGTTTACAAAGGATCGTGGGTATCATGGGATCGCAAGCTATGGAGGGCAGCTTTACGTCACAGGAGGATATTGTAACATCAACTCTGAGACGCTCGACATAGGTAACATAAAGTACTCTATAAACAAGTGACAAACCGCGACAAATCTAGATCTGAACGTGTATTTTTAGGAGCTGTTTGGAAATTACAATAAGGGCTCGAGTTTTCTGGTTCTATGAACGAATCTGTCAACTGGAAGCGAAGCCAAAGTGATCCAGTTGCCTTCCTGTTTATAGTACTTGATGATGAAATTTTTCCATCTGAAGGAAAATAAATTTCTTGTTTTAAATCTTTAAAATGCATTCAATATGAGAAGTCTTTGAACGGACAAGCAATAAATAGTCAGCGATAACCCACTATCAAATTCATTCGCAAAACAGATCCCTGAAACTTTCGGTCCACAATTTTCTAATCACCACTGCTTTATTATGTTGGTATAGCTCATATATATGTTGTAGTTAAAATTTAAATTCAGGTAAAAATAATTTTAACCTAGTTGGATTCTCAATTTCCTTTGTCTTCTAACCCTTATTATTCATAATCAATGAATAAATAGGGTTAAGAGACAAAGGAATTTAATTTTCACCTGAATTTAATTTTTAACTTCAACATATGTTTTTAGTTGTTTCAAGTAGCGTTTCATTATAATTAAAATTTAAATTATATTCTTTATCATAAAAAACGTTGCGTCGTTCTTTAATTTAGTTGTTTAATTGTTTCAAGTTAAGTTTAAATTATTTCCTCCTTGCTGTGTTTGTTCTCAGCTCAGCGCTATGATGTTCGGCAGAAGGAATGGCACAATATGCCGAACATGCTGTCACGGAGAAGCAAACATGGATCTGTTGAGGTAGACGGTCATGTTTATATTGTCGGCGGTTATGACGGACAGAACACGCTGAATTCTTTGGAATGCTACGGCTTTCAATCTGGCAGGTAATTCAATATTATGCTAACCGTACCATCCCTTGAAATTCAACCTTTTTACATAAGCCTTCCCTTCCCCTGCCGCTATATTGAAAGCCCACCGTGACGATTTGCTGAAAAGAAAGCCGTTCACATTTCCCAGAATTTTTATTGTTACTATGAAGTCCAGCCTATATTTCATATTAAAGATACCTATGAAACCAGCTGATTTACAAAAATGGGTCTGTACCGTTAGTATCCAAGGCGGATTGCACTAAATTTTGTCAAAATCGTTTTCCTTAAAGATGCTGAGCAGTACGCCATAACTGTTTCTTTTGTAAATCTCTTTAAGATGGCGTACGAAAACTCCAATGCCAACCAGAAGAAGGTGCATCTGTGCAGTGTCTCATGGGAAGTCCATTTATGTCATTGGCGGCCATGATGGATCAAGCATTTTGAACACCGTGGAGTGCTATGATACTACAAGGTATTGAGATCTTCAGAGCGCCTCTAATTGTTGGAAGACTAACGCTTAAGTAACCGCATTAAGCCAATCAAAGCCAACGCAATTCGGCAATGAACCAATTAGAGGTCACAACAAACTCGTATCGCCTGTGCCAAGCGCAGGAAAACTCATGACTTATTTGGTTATTGGTTGTGATTGGTTGGAGAAACATAATATTCTCTCTGATTGGTTAAGCACATTGCACGGCATTTTTAGCCAATAGCAAAGGAGAGTTCAAGAACCCCGTTGTACTACATCGGCGGGCATAGTTTATCGAGGGAAATGGCCATGAAAACCGGCCTAAACATCAAAGAAGCAAATAAAGATGCCAAGATTTATGTAGGAAGGTCCACTCCACGACCGTGAACAATCTTTTATTTTGCGCTTATACACTATGCATTATTACCGTTTCTATTGTGTTTTGTGCACGGTCAAGGCCAAAAATTGCGAACAAAAACATACAACAATTTGAATTTGTCGGGTCTCATAACCATTGCAGTTCAATGACTTAAACGCTAAATTTATTATCAAGTTTAACACAAGGTCTCAAGTTCGCAATTGCCGTTCATGGTAAACAAGGAACTACACCGCGGGAACATTCTTGTCCATGTTTCTTGAATGTTTTAATTAAGAGAAACCGCAACAATAAGAATTTTGAGTTACTCTCTTGTTGGCTAAACCAGGTACATTTTAGGGGACACAAATGCTTCACTCACGAAATGTAATACAATTGTGGGTGTTTAACAATGAGCGATTCAGAACAAGGAAAATGACTGAGAGACCCTGGAATCTTGACATCGTCGTTTACTTCAGCGACAAAAACAGGGAACCATTTTTTTAAGCGTAGTGGTCCGGTTCGAAAGAAAAAAATTGATCACCAGAAAGCACACAAGAAACCATTGAATTGCATACAATGTTTGCAACTGTGTTTCGTAATTTCCTTTTTCAACAGGGACACTTGGAATTCAACTGAGGTCCAACCCATGCGTGACAGGCGGTCGTTCCCAAGTGCGGTTGTTACAGAGGACGAAATGTACGTCCTGGGTGGCTACGATGGAAACGACACGCTCAGATCAGTGGAGTGTTACAGCTTTTCAACACTCGAGTGGACCCAGGTCGCTCCGATGGGCACGCCTAGATCCAACGCTGGCGCATGCGTATTCAACAGCAAAATCTACCTCGTCGGGGGATGGGACGGGATCAGTTTAAATTCTGTGGAGTGCTTCGACGTGGGTACTCGCGTATGGCAGCGCATGCCTTCTCTTCCGCGTCCGACAACTGGTGTACGGTGCTGTTTTTTATCCTTCCAGTCTACGAACGAACAAAAACCCAAGAGCAGGGGCAGTCGCGGCCATATGTGCATTATATGCTGATGGGTATGGCGCTATATCTGGCCCTCAAAGTTATCTTGAAGTAAACCGTTCTTTAAAGCTGTGCTATTTTTTATTCACGTTCGTTCGTAGACTGAAGGATTGTCTCTCTTTTCTCGTAAACAAAGTTAAGTTAGTGTTTTGGTCTCGTTAAGCTGGCAAAAATAGACACAATCGAATTGTTATCGCTACGATGAAACCCGGATAGATCTGACATTTTTAACACTCTGTGTTTATTGTGATTGTGACGAAAAATATGGTGCAATGAGAAATCTGGTGAACGTTCAACTAATTAAAGGATGTTTTGCTACAAACTCTCCTTTCCTTTTCTCTTACCACTATGAGTACCCTTACTCCTTGCACTTTGGGCGGGGAGGACCTCAGAGCTTTATTGAGTATCCTCCCTCCACCCTGGCCTCTCCTTTGCGAATACAATCGTTAAGCTTGAAGCACAAGCACGAGAGAAATGGCGAGTTTCCTTGTCTAGCAAGCGTCACTTCTCAGCGTCACTACCAATTCCACTGTCGAGTGTCGTCTTTTTACTGATACGGCTACCATAATTTCTTCGGAGTTTTTTTTGTCGTAAGTTAATTCGAAAATTTGCAGTTTAATCTAGTCGAGTTCAAGGGAATCATTTAGTTCGGAAGGTGAATCATGACACTGTGATTGTGAACAGCCCTCGCCAACGGCCTCATTTAATAATACTAAAGCGTCCTGGTTGTTCACTGTGCCGGGGCTGTTGGCCTGAGCACCACCTTGCGAATTACTCTCATTTTCACCCTCCAAGGTTTCAACCTGTTCATTCGTACTGCCGCTATCATTTTCAATTGCCTGGGATTTTTCTTCGAGGTTAGAAACCAAATCCATTTTGTGTTCAGTAGTGGCTTCCAGTCCTTCATTTCCGTTCTTAAAAAGTTCCTTTTTCGATGTATTCTCTTTGCAACGTGTTGATGTAGACGCCTTGTTTAAATCACATGAAGCTAGAGGTGCCTTGGATTCTTTTGGACGAGACTGGCGCGAGCTTGAGACAGAAACAGCTTTGGCTCCGGCTTGTACGTGTTTCGCTTGCACGCGAGAACCCTCCACAGTAACGGGCTTTTCTCTGGTGAATCTCTCGTCACTACCGCTAAGTAGAGCAGGTCTGGAATTTGATGGGGCCTTTTTAATAACCCCGCAAGAGCTTGGAGCAGATGAAGGCCGTCCGGTAGAATTCTCTTGAGCTAACAAAGATCTGTCTTTAGGAGATGTCACTGGTTGAAATTTACCCGTAAGTTGACAAGACCTTCGAGTGGAGGGTTCATGTACATTTGATAGTATTGCTTTCCCACGCACTGACGCGGAAGAAGTCTGAGCAGACACCCTCGAACTACCTGAAGTTCCAGCCACACAAGTTGTCAAAGGTTTCTTTTCAGCAGCACCCTTTGATGTCGACGGCATTTTCCCACGACCCAACTTAACGCTTTCTTGGGCAGACGTGGGCTGTGATAAAGAGGGCCGCTTATTCGTTGACGCAGGACCAGCCCTTCCCTGGAAGTGCCTGGTCGAGGAAGGCCTTTCATGTTGAGAACTTTTGTTCAGCTGTCCATCAACTGTAGCGTTTCCTCTTCCGAGTCCTCTTGAGCGCGACTCAGTTCCAACACGTTGTAAAGCGCTTCTTGTTGGAGGTCTGCTAGACTTCTTCACGACAGAACCAAAAAAAAGGAAAAACAAGATGACGAATTAATTTAGGTTAAAATATAAACTTTATTTCAATACTTCGAAAGTGTTGAAATGAGTGCCACAAAAACATATTGATATAGACAGATCTCTGCGCGCGGTCTGATTGGTCAAAAACCCATGTTTTATCAGAGTATAAAACAGAAAAGGCGTGTTTTATTGTTTTTCGCTACATTATCTCTATATCATAAAGCAAATAAAGAAGCCTAAGCCGTGTATTACACTTTGATAAAAGACTCCCGGCATTTGGAACACGAATGCCCCTCGTGTTTTACTCACACAGTGTAATACACGTCTTAGGCTTCTTTATTTGTTAAATAAAACAGCCCAACGATGTCAAGCGATGGAATAAACCAATATGAAAGAAAAGAATAAACACGAAAAACTACAAAAGCCAAATCCCGTGTGCTTTGGTTTTTTTCATCTGATTGGCTAACCAGACAATACCTTCATTTTGATCGGTTGGAGACCTTCATACACTAACAAGTTTAAGAAACCATTAAATAGGACTCCGAAAACTTTCGCCAATTCTATTTCCAGCATTCAAATCATCACTTACTTGGTATTTTCTTTTTACTTTGTAAAGCTCACCTGCTGCGCTGAAGGTGGTGCACTTCTCTGTTTTGTGTTGCTAAGATCTCCCGAATCTCCGAGACCACTAAACACGGCGCCTGTCAGATCAACATAAAATTACTGACCTGAATTACTTGAACTGTGAGCCAGCAGTGCTTAGCAACAACTGATAAGGTTGTTTTGAGGGCTTTCTTTTAGATGGAATTTTACGTTTCGGGCCTTATATTTGGTGGGAATTTTTCTTTTATAATTCGGATTTCCTTCACTACTATGGACCTTCACGATGAATTGTACCGTTACATCCTCGGTGAATTTCTTAAGATGCATCAATTTGTAAAGTTACTTGTAAGTATTAAAAAGCTTACCTTCCTTTATTTCTCGCTGAGTAACATATTGTAGTCGTTTCCATCCCTCTGATCGAGTGACCTTAAAAAGGTTTGACCTTGCGAACTTGACACAGTCCTTGTGTAAATGGACCACAAGGTCAACAACTTCCTAAGAGATATTAATCGTACAAACTTTTGCCTCTGTTGTGGTTAGGTTTTTCATATCATAAGTGTAGGTGTTAACTGGTTTTGTGTCCAGACCTCGCTCTTCTTGTCACAAGCTCCCCCACCCCCCAACCCTACTCTCTTTCCACAACCTCCCCCACAAAGGCTGGGTTTGTAACACACGCTTCCAAAGAAATTTGAATTTCGCGCTCGGTGATCTGGTAACGCCTCGGTGATTTCTAACCATTGTCGTGTGAACAATAGAGCTCTTCGAATTATTGCGCACTTATAATCCAAACCAAAAGTCTGATACGGCTGTACAAAACTAAGCAGATTGCATTGTAACAAACAGCTTCTCATCAACTGGATGAAAATATTTTCACTGGAGAGTCACCTTTGGTAACCTTTGCCCTGTGAAACGTTTTAGCTGAAAGTCGAGTTCCTACAAAAAAATGGTTGTTTCGCACTACATCTTCCAAGTTCTTCTCACCGAGTTTAACCTAGACAAGACTAGCGATTAAATAAACAATAACCTCCATTTGGCGCGAAAATATGCTCGGGTATTTGTCCTTGAATATTATCTGCTCCTCAAAGCTCACAGTTTTCCACAATTTCACGCTCTCGGAAAACTTATAACATAACGTCCGCGGACAAAAATATTTTCGCGCTCAATGGATGTTATTGTTTATATATTTGTTTATTATCCTTCAAAAAAATTTTTTGCAATGGACGCAGTTTTTAAAACTGTGGAATATCTCTTTCGGATATTCCCCAGGTTTAGCTGGGCATATTCAGTCACGTGACGCGTTTAGACCAATCGTACGCGAGCGAAAATATTTGACGGATTGTAATTGGTCCTATGAGAATAATTCAGACGTCACTGGAATACACTGTTCCACTAAGAAAGTGTTCTAACCTCCGGGTAGCACTCCTCACCCTCCTCTTGGATCTTCAGTTTAATGATATTTTTTAGCTTGAGAATGGCCTTTAGCTGGCCACAACAGTTCTCAATCGTCAAGTTCCTTTTCACTGCGGCAAGAATTTTCTCCAGAACAGGCACTGACCATCCTACCCCCTGAACCGCAGAAAAGAAGCAACTAAAAAGAGTGTCTTACACAGACAAAATACCTCCTAAAATAAGTCAACATAGCGTCTGATTAAGATTTGTCTGAAATTGCTTAGATGCTAAGACAATGACACACGGCCCTAGTATAGTTTGAGGTAGAACCCAGTCCCTCTGTCTGTTTGCCAGTCAGTTATTGAGACAGTCATTGAGACAGTCAGTCAATCAGTCAGTCACATGCAGATAATTACGCCGTTTACAAGCGGCCTGTGGTCTAAGACCACAGGTTTACCTTGAGGATTTCATGGAAACTCCGTTCACGGAGCAAGGAGAAAAAATTGTTGCTGACAAACAACAGACAGGATTCTTGGACTGCAGAGACCGCTACATGAACAGGCTCAGTCCACTTGACCAGCGGTGTACACGAGGACAGCTTGTCACAGTGATTTAAGACTTCTATAGCTGACGATATCACCTGCAATAAGATAATCTTAATTAGTTAATAAGTGATAGCTATAGTACCATAGGCACGCGATGGGTGCAAATGCGTGTGACAGGAACGTAACATGCTGCATGCATGCATCGAACGTACTGCTCCCAAAGCCTGGCTGTAATGCTTAGTAAAAGTTATTATTGAATTTGATAAGAGCTCAGGGGAGTTAGGACTCTGCTTTCCTGTAATATGAAATAACAATGAGAACAGCTCAGACGAGTAGTCACTCTTACGCTTAGTCCGTCGTGCGTGATACGAAAGAAACCCACAGGAAAAAAGTTGCCAAACGAAATCTGGGCTCGATTTCCGCCTCTCCCTCGTGTCTGGTCTGCGTCCCTCCCCGAGAAGAGCGCGAAATCTTTTCCCGAACTGGTAATCGAGAGACTAAACGAAATACCGAGGGAGAAAAGCGCGGGAAAGAAGAGAGCCTCTCTGGTTTTGTCGGAAGTTCCTCCTTCTTACCCGCAGGATTTAGCGCGGCCATTTTTTCACGCGGTTTTCTTTCGTATCACGCACGGCGGGACAGACAAAAGCGAAAGAGAGAGTCGAAAAGTCGTAGCAAGTACTAAGCAATTATTTTTCAATTATTTGAAAAATGCACATTTTGCTCTCCGGGGTGTGCATGATACAACAAATGAATCACTTACAAAACTTCTCTGAATTTCTGCCAGGACTTCTTCCTGAAGCTTTTTTGGAAGAGTGGCAAATCCCTTGCTTCCCAGAACACGATCAAAGTATTTTGCCATCCACCTGTGAAAGTATATTTTGTGTAAAACAATCGAAAAAATGGTGGCGATGCTACCTGTTGAATAAGTCGCTAGCTACTGTATGCAAGTAACAAAATCAGCTACGCCAACCACAAGATAGTGATCTATGTGATGGATAGCATTATCCAACCAATAACCGACCCAGCAACTGACCCAGCAGACATAACAGTGTTCTAGGAAGACGTGATTGATCATCGCAGTTATAAACACAACTTAAGCAGTTGTGAAATTAAAGCCTTAAAAAAAATCAGGCCTGAACGGGATTCGAACCCGTGACCTCTTCGATACCTGTGCAGTGCTCCACCAAACTGATTTTTCATATATTCACTTGTATTTCAGTGTTATGTTATGAATAAGACAGCTACCTACTTTATACAGGATTTCCTAAGGTCAGCAAGACCAAACAGTTCAGACACTTCTAAACATTCAGGGACACCGGTTAAACATTCAGCGCAGGGCTGAAAAAAAAAACAGCGACTGCAATGTTAAATTTGCTAACAAAAAAATGTTGAATTAACGTTAACAGATACATTGCACACTCTGTTTTTATTTATTGTCATGGCAAAAGAACACGTTGTTAAAATCTTTGATTAAAACTTGACGTTTCGTATGCTTTAACATACATCCTCAGAAGTGACGGCTGAATAGAGTACAATTAAACTTAAACGCTACAGATCGAATTTGGAAAACATTAAGCTTGTCTCTCGGGCATTGATGTCTTGTAAGTGGCTTCAAAACAATATTTATAAATTTGCTTGTGATCTGCAACACTTACTTTTCTTTTTAATGAACTATTGCTTTTCTTGTATTTATAGAATATTCTTATTGGGTTTTTTAGTTGATAATGTCGTTCTTAAATGTCGAAACATCGTGTAATTTTTGACCGTTAAAAAATGTCTTGAATGTTTTGTCGCAATTTCTGTATTGCTCTCTGACTGGCGTCTCTCCCGGCGTTCTTTCTTCCCTTGTTCACTGTGCTCCGCATCAGTGTCAATGGCATTATCTCCAGCCAGATCTGTCGCTGGCATGTTGTTGTTGATAATGCGTTGCTTCAGATTGTTTTCAGGTTATCTTTGAAGCGCTTTCCTTGCCCCCACCCCCTGATTTTGCTTCCTATTGATCTCATTGATTCCCATTGATATAACGTAGTTACAGAATGGATAGAGAACTGCAGCTTACATCATGGCATGTTTTGCAAAACTTTTCAGTTTCACGTTTCCCCTCAACATTGAGTGCTTACTTTAACATTCATTTAATATGTCACCTTATGAAACATGTGGCACTTTTCAATTTTCAAAGTACATATGATAATCTCTCTCAGTCCTTCGAGTCCATACATGTCCACAAGTGGTAGTGTGTCACTAAAATAACAACAGAACAAAACAAATGTATTTATAACATAGCTACATGTACAAGACCTCGCTATCAAACTTGGCATAGGTAAGCAAACATTTGACTAGTCCTTGCATGGCTTTGTACCAGGCCTTCACGGTCACCTAATTACAGTGACATATCCAAGATGAACATCTTTTCATCTTTAGGACAAAGTGACCCAACAACGATTGACCGAGGGGCAATACTGAGGCAAAGAATACATCATAACCCAACGATTCAGGCTCATGACCTGAGTGACATTCACTTCATGGGATAAATTCATTTTCAATGGCCATGTTACAAAACAGAGGGTTCATACTTTAAGCTGAGCATAATTGAGTTATGACGTACTTACAAACTATCATAACTCAAAGTACAGTAAAGCAAGAATGAAACAAAATACTGCTTGGAACTGTCAGTAATACTAAAATAATGACTAGATTTGCAAACTAGAAAAGTCTAAACATTGTCCACTAGTAAAATTTCAGCTTCTCAGATATAGACCCTATTCAAAAATGGGTTGTAGATATTATTAGCCTCACTAACCTTGTTTTTGAGTTGATAATTCAAGAGAAGTTTTACTCTCAAACGTTGGTGAGGCTAATTTAAATGATACAAGATAATTTTAACTTGGCAGCCATTTATAAATAGGGTCTATAAGTATTTTTTATAAGACGGAAAAGCAATTTTACTCACCAAATGAGAGACATATCACTCTTCACCTGAGTTATTCCTCCATACAGATATTTCAAAATGGTCATGAATCCATTATAATTGACCCTTTAATAAACACATGATTTATTGAAACAGTTAGTAGGGATGCAGTAACCTACCCAGTCACCACATTGTTTATTTGTTGTACCCCCATACCTCCAGCCGCCAGCCATGTCTCTTACAGCTTTGTGCTGGGAGACGGAGTGGTTACACCAGATCCTGCTAGAGACAGGCTACACAGGATTAACCATTTAAAAACAATGGTCACGCTACACATCTCTATGGTTTTGCCAGAGCTTGTTGCCTCTACACACAACCAGTTCACTGTGGAGTGGCAGCTATAGACAACTGCGTTATTCTAGTTAGGAGTAAGGACTCGTAAGCATGGCATACTGGGTAGTCATGAATTTATGAATTTACTTTAATAATATATTATTGACAATCTTATATTTTTATATCTTTTATTGTAAATTATAATTTTATCTTTTGTATTTACATTTTAACTGGTTTGTATTTTCTTTTGTTTACTTGTTTGTTGACTTAAGTACATTTATGTTACTTTAGGAGTGGGCTTTCTGCGAAGAAGCTTTTAGCTTTTGGCACTATAAATAAAGAATGAAATTTACCATGGCGAGGCCTGTAAAAAAAAGCAGGCTCAAGGACTTGTAATGACATTCTCTGCATCTCCAGGGCTATGAGGCTAGCATTTAAGTATCCTGATTAGATGTTCAGCTGTCTTAACCCAGCTGGGGTTTCATTAAGGGCAAATAGGACAAGAATTTTCCATGCCTAGTTTGACTATCTAGTACAAAGTTTTGTTGTAAACAAGTTCAGTTCAAATAGTTTTAGCTGCTTGTCAAAATAATTTGCTCTCCCACTGAAAATGTTTATGAAACACGCAGTAACCATGCATGCCATAATAAGATAATTAGAGCCGACTCACCCAATTAGAGGTATCTCATTAGTTCTCCCCTCAACCCAGTCACCATACAGCATGGCTGAGAAGTAATTGGATCGTGCACACAGAATGGCTCTGGAATTTGTAACATCGAAGTCTTGCATTATTAAAAGCTTTGCTTTAGTCAAAAGAAAATCAACAGCAATTAGCAAACACTCACTTATGCGCTTTAACTTTTCCGTCATTGACCAAAAATATGACATCATATCCAGCCCCACTGGTAAATAACCCAAGTAAATCCTGACCAAGTTTGCAGCAACAACTCTTAGAATTAAAAAAATATATATATAATTATTGAATAGTTGTATTTCATTATTCAATAATTGTATTATAACTGCGATAGAAGGCCAGACTGCTAAATATGAATTTTGAGCGCATTGTAAACTCAACGAATTTGCTGTTAGATTCTGATAGGTCTCTAAAGAGTCTCTTGGCTGAGACGAAACACTGGGTCAGACTTGCCACAAACTATTTTTTCACATGTATTTGTCACATTTATTATATAAATAGTGGTATTATTCAATTTATTAGTTGTCTGAAAAAGCAAAATTCAGTCACACAGAGAATTTTAACTGAAAAACATTGGCTCTTTATTCTAGACATTTTGTAAACCACAACAGCTTACTAAAATAAAATCTAATTATTACAATGCTCACCTCTAATTCATTCTCTGACGGCTTTTCTGGTGCTGTGTGATTCACTGTTAGATCAAGCTCTAAAGAAAAGTAATTGATCATGCTATGTTACAAAGATTCAGCAACGAAAAGAAATTGAAAACTTCAGCCCTCTCGTCTGATTTTGACTGTACAGTGCACACTTGAGTATGAAATCCTTGTTAAAAATTAAAACACTCTATCAATAACATGTTTATAAATCAATATACCTACATGCAGCACAAATAGTAACATTGATTTTGTGCAGTTACTTTTAATGAGTACACCCAGCACTGATCAAGTTCTCATTTCATGCCAGTTAGTTTGTAGACTACTGAGCATTAACTGGTTACCGATATATAACATATTAATAATTAATTATTATTTTATGGCTTCTAGGCATTATTCTAATGTAATGACCATGGGCCGATTACAGGCCTGTGAAAAACCTGTGAAAGTAAAACTTGAATGCTCAGTCTTAAAGGGAAATCTCAAACTTTGGCCTTGCCATATTGAGCAAGTGATAGCAAGGTCACTGTGGCAAGGTCTTGGTTTGAGATTTTCCAGTAAATATAGAGGAGGTTAATCATAATTAACAGGCCACTGTGTAACAAACTAACAACCTCTTATGTTACTCCTGTCTATTATATAAAATATGTTAAGTACTATGACATAAACAGGAGGTAACAAAAAAATTTAAAATCTCACGCATGGACTGGAAATGAGTTTGATCATATATTCTACAACTTCAGTCCGTAGAAGTACTAAAAATATTGGATTTACCAGTACCTTGCTTTGGTTTAAAACTGTTTGCAACAATTTTGGCATCAGCTGAAGTCAGTTTGTAAGCTATGTTCTCCTCTACTCCTTCAGCTTTGCCATTAGAAAGACGTCTTGGAAGTGGTGTGCATGTATCACATTCCCCTTGAGGACTGACAGACTCAGTTCCCTTTTCAAGAACTCTGGGATGAAGACCATTAACTAACTCAACATTATTCTGATTTGCCTGGTCTTGGGGTTGATTGGCGACAAGTAAAGTATCATTTTCTTGAGTGGTATTGCTAATTGTTACATCGTGATGAGGACTTGATTCCTGACTAGCATGTTTTGTATTATTTACCACATCATCACATAAACATGGAGAAACACTCTGTGTTTCAAAATGCTCATCATTATTTTGCTGAAGAGGTTCAGCCTTTTCGGCATTTCCTAACATGTCATTGGTACCTCTGACAGCAATTTTTGAAGTATAATTATTCTCCATGTTACCACACTGTGATTGGGTGTAGGTACCATCATCTCCGCAAGATTCTGTTGCATTGACTGCAGTTGCAATTGTTGTCCCATCTACAGCATGACCTGGCTGGATAATGCCATTAATTGCACCTGGTACATCATTCTGAAAGCTTGCATTGTCTGCTTTTGATTCAGTCTCGCAAACAACATGATTGAGTTCATCTGCCAGACATGATGTTTTCTGCCTTTTCCAGGGATAGCTTGACTCATTATAATCTTTGAAATCATCTTCAGTGTAAGCAGACCTTTTCAAAAACAGCAGAAAATAATGTTTGTTGATTAATATTTAATTAATAACTGATACAAAATTGGATGGACCTATAGAAAATTTACTTTACATTACTAACGGAACCAAAAATGTGCCTTTTTTGGATTTACAACTAAGTTACCCTCAAAATAAAGGAGGACACCTAGAAATTAATACTTATCCCCAAAAAATAAAAGAACAAAAGATGTAATTTGTAAAAACTTAATTAAAATAAATAAGTCAGTGGATATAACTGAGGATGATTTGGACTTACTACGAGTGACATATTAGATTTACAAAACAAAATTAGTTCATGACATACCATGATCCCTTAAAGAAGCTACTACTGGTAACTGTGTTTATTTAGATTAAGTTTTAAACTCTATATATCAGATTGGGAGAATGACAGGCTTTTATGGGTACTATCATACATTGAACTCGCTATCGCTTTTCTGATTGGCCAAAAGCATATTAGAGTGAATTTTTCAAATCAGCGCCTGCGACATCATCTTGCAGCAGATTATACAATAATCATAACAAGGAAACTCAAGGTCACAGGTAATCATGTCATGTATGAATGCGGTGCATAATTTATAAGGGTAATCATGTCAGTGAAGAAGCAAAAAACATGTAAAACATGACTTCCATTTTTTTGTTCTATGTATAACAAAACAATTGTTAGATTTGGTTTTGCAATATCTAGAATAATCAAGTACTGGTAAGTCCAGATATATTTAACTACATGTAACCTCATATCACCTATTACATGATCTCTAAGAGAAACATTGAAGAAAAGGTTGTCAATAGTTTTGATGTACATTAGTTTCTGATGGTAATGATATAGCTTAGCATAAAACAATCTGACTGCTGAATGAAAAGGTTTATCTGTACAGTCTCAATCTGAAGTGAAAAATTTAAAAATTTTAAACCAACCAAAAAGAGAACAATCATAAGACAAATCAAAGAGCAAAGCTGTAAATAGCTCAATGTTCCTTATAATTTTTGTAAATATTTCTCTTTACTAGTTTTGTTATTACTTTACATTAACCAGCAAAATATTTAATACAGTGAGTAATCTAGAATCTCTTAATACCTTAGAAATGTCTCAAACTCAGTAGCTTCTAATCCATTTATTTGGATACTTGTTTGGACAGAAACTGGAGAGGAATGTCTTGGAAGAAAATGCCAACAGAAATTTGGGGCTCTGGCTCTGAGTACAACTGTGTGAGCTTGAAATTCAGAATTACATACTGTAAATGATACATCACTGAAGGCTGCATCTCCATAAAGCCTACAAATCAAAGCAAGACAAGTTGATGCATGAGTGTTTACAAAGCCAACTTGCCTTAAAGTCAAACTCAGGAGAAGCCAAAGCTGACTTTTTTAAATAATTATCTAATATTTTTTGCTGTGGTGTTTTAAATCTGTTAATTGACAGAGATCATGCATTTCACAACTTAGTTATGATGCAAATTATTGTTTTCGAACCTAAGTTTTCACATGCACTCTTTTTAACGAGTGGAGACGCGAAGCGTTGAAACGAAGTTTTTATGGGGACTCCGATATGCAAATGTGTCACTCACTCACTCGCTCACTCTGGTGTAGACACTCTTCGTAATTAGTCGGGCCGAACAAGACCGCCCAAGCCTGACGTTGGAATGGCAACCATGCAGTCCGAGCCCGACGGCATATTGAAACAGAAACCACACATCAATAAAATAAATGACGAGATCAAACAAAAGCAAAGAACTTTTGTGGCTATTCAGTACAACAAATACCTGGTGTCGCAAAACATTTATTTGTTCAAGTAACACAACTCGTGACTTATAAATTCAATTAACCAAAACATATTGAAAATAGAAAAAAAATACACTTTCATTCATTCATTCATTCAATATGTATCACGCTCTACCTTAGTGTATTGAGCACTGTACTACGGAAAAACTTCCCAATTAACCAAAACATATGTATTGTAAACAAGAACCGGATGAGACATTGATTATTATCAAAAGTGAATGGACACGACATCTTCAAGATAAAGTCCTTAATAATAATAATAATAATAATAAAGATATTTTAACAGGGAGCCCACATCACAAAAAGGTGGTTTTCAGTGGGGCCCTGCATAAAATAAATAACAAATACGAAAAAATGATATAAAAGTGAAAGTTAAAAATAGAGGATGTAAAAAGTTAAAATTAAAATGTGAAAAACTTATTAAATACTTCTAATAAGTTTTTTAAAAGTTAAAGTGTCAAAAGTGGTTTTTGCTTTGTTGGGTAACAAGTTCCATTCATGAGCAGCTTGATTCATAAATCGGTTCTGGCCCCAGGAGTGACATGACTTGGGCTTACAAATGTCATTTCTTCCACGAGTATTATAATTATGAATGTCTTTAAAGCTATAAAAATTAAAATCCCAGTCAATCAAGCCATTTAAGGCCTTAAAAAACAATATTA